>Ga0316204_10000295_pt1 | contig 203530 bp, 217 predicted proteins | sample 6monrhotite_MG_2_FD_205661 | JGI IMG/M metagenome (GOLD analysis project Ga0316204, IMG submission 205661) | Microbial mat bacterial communities from mineral coupon in-situ incubated in ocean water Damariscotta River, Maine, United States -... | ecosystem: Environmental > Aquatic > Marine >... | reverse complement strand
AAAAATAGATTTGATTTTCTTGAAAAAATACTAGAAAAAGATCCAACTTTTAAGGACAGAGTATTACTACATTTAAAAGAAAATGAAGTAGCACAAGCTACTCTCTTTGGAGGGACAGGGCTTGTTATTTTGGGGTATGCTCTAGATTCCGTGGCGAAAAAATGAGTTTATTTATTTTCTAAAGGGCAAGTTTTAATCCCTAGAAGAGAATACAAAGGACACGTTCCAACAGCACCTGTAATTAATGGAACAATTCCTATGTAACCCCATGGCGTTTTGGGGCCAATAAAAACAATTGATAGCAAAGCAATTCCACCAACAACTCTTAATATTCGATCAAGATTTCCCTCATTTTTTTTCATAAACACTCCTTTTACTCAACTGTAACAAATTAGATCATTATTATCTGTGACTATTGTCACATAAAATGATCATACCTCTTTTTATTGTAAGAAATTCTTCTTTTTCAAGTTTTTTTAACAAACGAGAAACGACTTCTCTTTGAGTTCCAAGTTCGATTGCTAGATCTTGATGAGTCATTCTAATTTCATTTGAATTATTGTTGATCAATTTTAATAATCTAATAAGTCTATCATTTAAATTTAAAAAAATTATCTCATCTAATTTTAAAACGAAATCACCGATTCTTTTCGACAATGACTTAAATACGAATTCTCTTAATATATCTGATTGTCCAATCAATTGCATAAAATTGTTTCTATTCATTAATAATGCTTTTAAAGGTGTTTCAGTTATTGCATTTGCAGTGTAACTAGAGTTACCAAGGAGGCAACTCGTAGTTAGTACACATATATTATTAGATTGAACACGGTACAATATCGCTTCTTTACCCTTGTCTGATATTTTAAATACTCGAACTGAACCTTCTTTGACTATTAAAAAATTTTCACAAAGATCACCATCTCTAAAAATATAGCTACCAGATTCTAGTTGAACATCCGTAGAATATTTTGCTATTAGTTCATAGAGTACTTTTTTTCCACTATTTATTATACCTTACTGTAGGCAATTTCTTTGACTTCCAACCAGTCATTCCGGGAGAATAATTGAATACGTGAAAACCTAATCTTTTCATTCTTTTTTCTGCATTCCCTGATCTTCCTCCCGAGTGACAATAAATAATATAATTGTTATTTTTGTCTAAGCTATTCAAAAAAGAATTAAATGTTGAATCAAAGTAATTATGTAATGTCGCTCCTTTTATTATTCCAGTTTGCAAAGCTTCTTTAGGAGTCCGAAGATCAATTATTTGAGTATTAGAAAGTTTACTCATTTTAATTAATTCATTCTCATCGATTGTTTTAGCATTTAGAACAAATGAAACTAGAAAAATAAATATGATCATTATTGAAAATTTGAATTTTTTTAACATTTTTTTTCCTTTATTATTTTACTTACTTGAGTAGGCTACATACTTACTTGCAGGAACTCCACAAATAGGACAATTCTCTGTGGGATTTTTTAATTCTACATGGCCACAGACAGGACAAAGATAAACTTCACCTTCGAGATCGACTCCTGATTCTATCGCTGCTAATGCTTTCTTGTACAAATCGGCATGTATTTTTTCACTTTCCATTGCCCATTTAAACATTTTCTTTGCTTTATGGCCGTCAGCCTCTGCTTGTTTAAACATTGCTGGATACATTGTCATGTATTCATAGCTTTCACCTTCAATAGCTACTTTTAAATTTTCGGCAGATGTTTTAACCCCATCCATTGCATTTAAATGGCCATGAGCATGTATTGTCTCAGCTTCGGCGGTAGCCCTAAAAAGATTTGCTAAATTTGAATAACCTTCCTTATCTGCTTTTTTTGCAAATGCTAAATATTTTCTATTCGCTTGTGATTCTCCAGCAAATGCTTCTTTTAAATTCTCTTCAGTTGTTGCCATTTTTTTCTCCTTTTGATGTTTGTCTTATAATTATTATAGTTGAATTGCTGTGATAGTTAAAATATTATATATCTATGTACTGATAGTCAAAAGCTATCAAGGGAGGGAGGCATGACATTAACTCAACTTGAATATATTGTAGCTCTTGCTAAATATGGCAATTTTCATAAAGCAGCGAAAGCATGTTTTGTGACTCAACCTACTTTAAGTGTTCAAGTTCAAAAGCTTGAGGAATTTTTGGAGGTTGTTATTTTTGATAGAGCATATACTCCTATTGTCGCAACTCATGAGGGAGTAAAGATTGTTAATCAGGCTAAAGTTGTTTTAGCGGAAGTTGAAACCTTAAATAATCTGTCTAAAATGACTTCCAACCAAACATCGGGAGAGTTTAAAATAGGAGTCATTCCTACAATAACAGACAGTCTTATTCCTCTATTTTTACCTCAATTTTCAAAAATATTTCCAAATGTTCATCTGAAGATTGTAGAGCTTAAAACCTCTGAGATTATTGAAAGTTTAAATGAAAATAAAATTGATATTGGAATAGCAGCTTTACCTTTACTTGAATCAAATTTAATTGAAGATGTTTTATATCATGAACCTTTTGTTGGTCTCGTTCCGCCTAATCATAAATTTTCAAATTTAAAATATTTAGATTCAAAAATATTAAAAGGAGAAAGTATTCTTATTTTAAATGAAGGCAACTGCTTTAGAACTCAAGTTGTAGACTTTTGTAAACTAGATTTAAACAAAAAAAACAAACAAGATTATAGTTTTCAAGGAGGTAATTTTCAAACATTAATAAATCTTGTTGAAAAAAATGTTGGTATGACTATCTTGCCTCAGCTTGTTGCAAGTAAAATGAAGTCTAAGGCATTAAAATCTATGGTTAAAGAGTTTAATAAAAAAACTCCCATTCGAAATGTTGGTTTTGTTTATAAAAAATCGTTTTACAAACTTAAAATTTTAAAAGGTCTGAAGGAATTAATTTTAAGTGAAATCCCCAATGAATTTCAAACAATCGACAATAACGAAAAGTTAGTATTTCCATTAAAAAAGCTCTAAATACCTAACTGTTTTTTAGCTTTTTCAATCCATTGTAAATTATTACTTAGACAACAGCTTCCTTGAGGATTACTTTTTTCACAGAAGCAGCCAGGATTTTTCATTTTTGCTTTAATATCATCAATGGCAGTTGTTTTTCCATTTAACTTTAAGTCTTCTAATATACTTTTTCTTGTGTAGTTAAAACAATAACAAGTAGGAACATCTATACCTTCGTCTTTACTGGTAACTTTTACTATTAAGTCTGTTGTTAAAAATAAATGTGTCTTGATGGAAGTGAAGTACACAACTTCACAGTTTTTATTTTTACAAAAACTATATTTTAGAGAATCATTTATTAATTTTTTAGGACTTTCCTTTAGGAGCGATTGTAGGGTAATCATTTTTACGTTTACCCCTAAGTTATTGCAAGTTGGGCAAATTCTTTTTACTTTTTGATTAGCTTCCTTAATTTTCTTTTGGCAACACTCCATAATTACACCAACTTTATGACCCACAGGCGCGTTTTGTGAATTCTTCATCTAAATAAACTTTAAATTCGGTAACCTTTTTAATCGTTTTGGTGATGTTGCAATCTATTTTATTATTATATTTATCCTTTTTAAAAGATATGAAAGCTGTACCAACATTTACATCTTTATCTACAAATTCTAATTTTGATTTATTTAGAGCAGTTTTTACTCCAAGTATACAACCTCCACAGGTCATTCCTTTTACAAAATATTTTTTTGAGACAATGTTTTTATTATCTGATTTTTTCTTTACATGGGCATTACAAGAAAAAAAAAGTAAGTAATGTTGTTAAAATAATAATTGTCTTTGTCATTTAAATCTCCGTAATTAAATTAAACTAAATATATACTCCAATAAGGAAAAGTTAAAAAAGCTATAATCAAGATACTGCTAAACCAAAGTATTCTTTTATTCCAGATATCTGATTTTGGATTAGCACAAAATGAACCTTCTACACATTCAAGGGAGGGCTTCTTTCTGTAAGTAAAATAAAAGGCTAAGGCTAATAATAAAATAGTAATCAACGACACGATAGGACGATATTCTTCCATTTTGGTTAGAAGTCCTGCACTCGAAACCCCTAAAAATGCAAAAATAATTGGACCAATACAACAAGATGAAGCAATTAGGGATCCTATAACACCACCGATAAGAGTCGCTTTTTGACTTTTATTTTTAATCATTATTTTCTCCAAGCAGTTCAAGAAACTTACATGAGTCACCATTCTTTTGTGATTCACATTCTTTTGAAACTTTTAATAATACCTTTTTTATTTTTTTAAGATCATTAATCTTTTTATTTACATTTGTTAATTTATTTTTAATTTTATCTTTAGTGAAAGAGCAACGTCCTTTTTTACTAATATTAATTTTAAGAAAGTCGTGAATTTCGCTTAATGTAAAACCAATATCTTTTGCCATTTTTATAAAGATTAATGTATTGATTGAGTTATGATCATAATAACGATAGCCACTACTTGTTCTCGAAACTGGTTTTAATAATCCCTTGGTTTCATAAAATCGAATAGTATCAATTGACACTCCTGTTTTCTTTGAAATTTCTCCAATTTTAATAAAATTACTCATATATTCCTCTCAATAATTATACACCCTTGAGTATACTCTAGAGTCAAGAAAGAAAAAAAAGATTGAAGTTATGCTATTAGACTATTCTTTATACTATTTTTGTATTTTTCAAGATCGTGGGAACAGATAATCTTAACTTTGCTTTCGGAATTTTTTAATCGAATTAACTGCTGTTGATTATTTATAGCATTTTTATAGCTCTGGTGAATAAGTCTTTGAAATATACTTAAACCAAGCAGAGGTTTTCTATTTAATGAAATTTCATTAGTATTAAAATAAGAATCACCGGCATGCAAAAGCCAACCTTCATTATTTTGTATTGCAATTCCAAAATGGCCTTTAGAATGTCCAGGCAAAGGGATTAACAATATGTCAGAAGGTAAACCTTCAACTTCGCGAACACTGTTAAATCCAAACCATTTTTCTCCGTAGCTTTTAGCTTTGTCATCATAAATTTGCCATTTAGTATTTTCATTCCAATTAGATTGCCTGTAGCGAGTTTTTTCATTAATACTTTTTGGAAAAAGTGCAGAACTATATTCGGATTTTGATGTGTGGACTATAGCATTTGGAAAATCGTTAATTCCTCCTGCGTGGTCAAGGTCTAGATGAGTAGGAATTATGTGACGAACATCATTTTTTGAAAACCCAAGATTTTTAATTTGATCAATTGCTGATAACTTTAAATCTTTTTTTATACCCAAGATTGATGAAATTAGTCCTAGTCTTTTTGGATTTTCAATATCTTTTTTTCCAAGTCCTGAATCAATTAGTATTAAACCTTGTTCACTTTCTATCATTAGACAATGGCAAACTAGTTCTGATGGAAAAATTGATTTAGGAAGTTTTCCGCCACATGGGCATAATGATCCACAATTTAAATGATGTATTTTCATTTGACTGGTGGAATCCCAAAACTTATTAAACCTAATTTACCACTTCGAAAATCACCTAGAACAGCTTTGTAAACTCTATCATAATCATAAATACCACCTTTTTGAATATAACCTCTTGTCTTGGCAATATTGTCTAAAGTACTAATTAAATCGAGTTCAAAACTTTCAATTTTATATATTTGTTGAAAAGGTATAGATTTTGTTTTTATTAGATGTTCAACGACATAAACAGCAGATATTTCAGGTGAAACTATTCGATCTGGAATAGCGTTAAGAGCAGCAAGCCATAGTCCATGTTCATGTTTATTAATTATTGGAGGCATAATTCCAGGTGTGTCCAAGATCTCAATATCCTTATCAACTTTTACCCAAAGTTGATGTTGAGTCTGTCCAGGTTTATCGGCTACTTTTGTAGCATTTCGTTTGGCTAAGCCATTTATAATTGTAGATTTCCCTGTGTTAGGAAGTCCTATAACCATTAATTTAATTTTTTGTTTTGTAGTAATTTCTTTTTCTGGATTCGATTCTTTTATTCGATCAACAATTACAGCTCGTGACTTATTTATGATCTCTTTTAAAGATGCTTTATCGAAACAATTAATAAAAATAAAAGGAGTTCCTTGTTTTTGAAACCATTCCTCCCAAAGATTTACTATGTTTGGATCAGCGAGGTTTTTTTTATTGATAACTATTAATCGAGATTTTTGTCTTGTTTGTTGAAATAATTCTTTATTACCTGTTATTAGAGGTGAGCGAGCATCTCTAATTTCTAAGATAATATCTACAAGCTTAAGTCGCTCTTTAATTTTTTTTATGGCCTTATTCATATGGCCAGGGAACCAATTAATTTTATTCAATGAAACATTATCATGAATATTGTCACCCATTTGGTAATTTTTCTTTTTCATAATAATTGTTTCAAATCATTCTAAGCGACTAAGCTGTAAAATATGTAATTTACGAATAAATTATTCTATGTTTGCACCTACTACAGCTGCCATTTGCATCATTCCTATTGTTTCGCCTTCTTTCATTTGTGTAAGATCAGTAAGCTTACCTGATTTACTTGTAGACTTCGTATTTTTGAAAATAGGAAGTAAAGTCGCGTCAGCAACGATAAATTTCCCTGCATTTATAGCAGCACCATTTTCTGTTTTTGTTTGAAGTTTATTAGCTTTAATGTATTCCCATAATTTTTTAGTAATTTCAGTTCTTGGTAGTTCTGTTTCACCTAACATTGCTGCTAATTCTGATTTTAACTTAACTGGTTTTTTTAAACCTTTTTCTGCTGCCATGATACATTCCTTTGTTTGATTTTATTAAATAAATTTTCCTTAATATTAATTACATATATTAAGGTCATATTAACCTTTTGTCTTTTTAAAATTGATTCTTTTTGTGTTTTATTGGCATTATTTATGCATTTATTACATTTATAAACAATTTTCTAATGAATAGATTATTAAAATAAGGTGTCATGATGACATTAAATACAGGTATTTGGTGTCATTATGATAAAAATTAGTCTTTTTTTGTTTGTGTTTAACTTTTTGACACTACCACAATTATTAGCCAATACAGAAGCAATTCCACTTATTAATGATGCGTCGGTTCTTCCATCTGTTGATTTAATTAAAGATGGACAGAAATTAGACTCAGAAGAGTCTTATAAATTATCAAGATTTGAAAAATTTGATCTTTCAAAATTAGACCCAGAAGAAGATATTTTCTGGAGCAAAATTCCTACAAAACAAAATGATGATATTTTAATAAATTTAGATAAAGCAGTAGATTATCAATCGGAGATTGGTTCAAGTTCTAATATGATACGAATTAATGTTTCTCAAGAAATAAATGGAACAACAAATAATTATTTACTTTATTTTGATAAATTTCTACATGCCGCTTTTTTAAGAAAAAATCTTCTAAGAAAAATGGGGTATATCTTACCGCGCATGAAATATATTAAAAGTTTGAAGCTTCGATTTCGTTCTTTAGAAGAAAAACAATATTTTTTAAAGGAGCAAGTTAATAAGGCAACGAGAGGTGCGCCCACTCGTTGGATATCTAAAAAAGAGATTGAAGATGATAAAATATTGACAGTTACTGTTAAAGATATTGCAGTTTTTAGAAAACGAGACAGAGATTACATGGATATCTTTTTGGCACCCTCTAAAGGTTCAAATATGCGAAGGGTTATTCGTTCTTTGATTGCACCTTTCGCTCTTCTTGGTCTTCGAGAAAGTGTGAATAGTTTTGAATGGTCAATGGGACAAATTAAAAATAAAAACCTTCTCTTGAATCACATTTTAGAAAACGCATCATTTAATGCTTCTATTGATGACGTAAAATGGGCATTCAAAATAATTGAAAAATTAAAAAGAAAAGATTTTAAAGAAATTGTCAATAACGCTTTCTTTCCAGAAGGAGTTCGTCAAGTTGTTCTTGAAAAAATTATTTCAAGAAGAAATATTATTTTATCAAAGTTAAAACTGAACTTTAAGAAAATAAAAGTAGATTATAAAATAAATTTTAAAAATATTGTTAAAGACTCAAAAATATTAAAACAAGAATGGGATGGATATGCTTCTCGTTTTTCTTATGACTATAAGCAAACTCCTTTTGATGAGTATCAATATTTTTTCTTCTCAAAAATTCGAAGTGCAGCGCTAGACAATGTTTTAAGTGAGGCTAATAAATACTTTAAAACTTTTGATATTGCTGCAAAACAAAAAGAATTTCATAAAAAACAATTCAAATCAGGACTTCAGCACTTTATAAAAACGGGCGAATTAGGAAGTTTTCCTGTCAAAACTTGGCATAGTCCATTTTTTAACTTTAATTTAATTATAAATAGAGATGTTGTGGTTGGTAACTATATGGGCTCTGATAATCTAGTACAGTTGGCAGACACCACAGGGGTCGCGATCGATATGGGGGTTCATTATGGAATTGAAAATATTGGCCAATATATAACAAGTAATTTTCAACTAGGTTCCAGTGTAAACACTACAATTACTCATTTAAAGCCGATCGTTTCTCTTAAAGCTGCTTACAAACAACCGATGCTTGACCTTTTGAGGTCAAATGAAAGATACCCGAAAGCATTTATGCAATTATCAAAAGCTGCTGAATCAAAAGATAAGGACAAAATAAAAGAAGCCAGTGATTTACTAAAAAAATACTTAGGTAAGGGAGAGTCTTTGATTTTAACAGAGAATATAACTCCTCGATTTAATTTAGCTGCTAATTTTACTTTTCAAAATCTTATACTTAGTCCAACGATAGGAACTAAAAGGGCAATGATTAAAAGGATTCAATTTTTTAGAAAAGATGAAAACACTATTCAGGTTTATTCAGACAAAGGGCATTCATGGGATTTTTATTTAGGAGCAAGAGTTGATGCTGTCATTACGGGGTTAGTTCCAATCATTAATATAAAAGCAAAAAAATCAAAAGGTAAATACATGATTCACCTTTACGATATCGATTTAAGTTCTGATCTTGAGAAAAATCCTAACCTTTCTCAGAATTCATTTGCTTTATATTCAATGTTTAAGGATCGTTCAAGTGAACTTCTTGATGATATTCAAAAGCCAATAAAAATTGAAAATTCATTTGATGACGATTCATTTAAATTTAATTTTCTTTTTTTAACTTATAAAGCATTAAATCAACAAGGTGAAATAACTGTTACCCCTAGGAAAGGGAATCCTATGAAATTTATAAATTTAATAGAGTCAAGTCAGTCAGGTATAAATAAAGAAGTACTTGTTAGAGATGCAATGAACTACTATTTAAAACAATATGTAACAAAGTATAAGCTTGAAGTACCTGTTGGGAGATTTCATAATCCAGGACAATCAATAGGAGGTAAAAGTCATTCTACTTTTACAAGACTACAAGTAAAAATTGAAAATGATGGTAGTGAAAATTATCCAGTTCTATCTATTGAAGATCGACATGAAGGTTGGAGTCTCAAAAATAAAAATATCGAAAAATTTATTAATAAAATAAATGATAGATATAAATATAAACTTTTTAGACCAGAAGATATTAAAGGTATAAAGAAGTTAAGACTATATGATATCTCCTCTCATTTTCATCTCTATTATCAGGGATTAGATAGAATAAAAAATTTAACATTAAAAATGTTTAAAAAATTAAAAGTAGCTACATATAAAGGAAGCAAATGTTATAAAAATAAAAATGTTAAATGTGGAAAATTCCAAAAAATTGAATATTTTATAAAAAAGTGTTCAGACAAGAGTGTTGATTTAATTAAGCAGAATAAGTGTATTTTGAAATTGACAAAAATTCTTCACAATAGTCTAGATATTGTAGACTTTAAAAAAATTCTAGGAGAAGGCAATTATTATATTTTCGGATCAATAAATGGTTTTAGAGTTGATAATGAAATATTGAACGACACAATTAATTCAGACTACGAAGGTCAAATAGGAGATGTCTTTTTTCAAGGGCCTCTCGATACAATTATGATGGATCAAGGAATATCAACTGGTGAGTTTAAAGGATGGTGGTTACGTGAAAATTTATAACATTATAATAGTACTCGTTACCATTTTTTCTAATGTTACTTTTGGAGATACTTTTTTTAAAGACCAATGGTATTTAAAAAATACCGGTCAAGAGGGAAATATTAAAACTGCCGATAATCATAAAGAATACTATAAAGGTAAAACTGGTTTTGATATTAATTGGAGTGCCGAATTTGTAAAAAGTCTTCCTACAAAAAATGAAGTTATTGTAGCTGTCGTGGATAGTGGAGTTGATGTTAATCATCCTGATCTCAAAGGCCGAATATGGACAAACCCAGAATGCTTAACAAATAGAAAACAAACAATTTGTAACGGAGTAAATGCTTTAAGTAGAAATGGTGATATTAAAGATCAAACGGGTCATGGTACTCATATTGCTGGAATTATTGCAGCTAATATTAATAAGTTTGGTATAAGTGGAATGACTGGTAATAATATTAAAATTCTACCCGTAAAAGCGTGGAACGCCAATGACAAGAATCAAGTAGGGTTTAAGTATAAATCAAAAAATAAACAATTCTTTTATATCACAGACCTTATCGCTGGCGGTATTCTTTATGCAATCAGAAAAGGTGCAAAAGTTATAAATATTTCATCAGGATGGCCTGCTCCATTTCAAACAGCATCCATGAAAAAAGTGATGGATTTAGCAGATAAAGAAAATGTTGTCATTGTCGCAGCTGCTGGAAATGATAATAAAGAAGCACCTATTTTCCCCTGTACTCATAAAAGCGTAATATGTGTTGGTGCTGTTGGAAGAAAAGGGGACACAACATTATCTTCAAATTACGGGGGACGAGTAGATCTATATGCTCCTGGTGAGAGTATTGTAAGCTTATATCCTAAAAGTACATGTGCTGGTCTTGTTAATGTCTCTACAAAAGATGACAAACAAAAAGAATGTTTAAAGTCTTATATTGAGTCAAGACATTTGCGAATTACAGGATATGAAAGATCAAGTGGTACATCTTTTTCTGCGCCCATGGTCGCAGCAACGGTTGCGATGATGTTTGCTCAAGACCCAAGCTTAACTATTAATGAAATTAAAGCAAGATTATATTCTACAACAAAAGACCTTGAGGATAAAAAAGTATATGGAAATGGAATGCTTGATTTTAAAAAAGCTCTTCTTGCTAAAGATGTTTTTTACACACAGCCTAATTTTAAAAACATATTTTCCATACAACTCGATAATAATAATTTTAAATTAAATCTTCCAATAGAAAACTTCGGTGTTGAACAAGAAAATATTGATATTTCGATCTCTTTTGATAATGAAAATATAGCACTAGAGAAAAGTGAATTTAAAATAGATAAATTACTTAAAGGTAGCTCAACTCATCTAACTTTAACTGGACTAGTCAACAAATTGGATGTTGATGCCTTTTCAAAAATAAGAGTTACTATTAAATCAAGTCATTTTACAAAATCTTTCTCTAACGGAATATATTTTACTCGAAATTTCCCTAAACTAGTAAAAACTAAAAAAGTGGATTTAAATGTTTCTAATTTTACAAAAGTATTTAAGAAAGGGAAAGTTGCAAATGAGCATCGGCTAAAATCAGTTATTCAGAATAATGAACAAAATGAACGGTTCTATTTCAAAGAATTAATCGATAAGAAAACTCGTCGTTTAAATATTTTAGAAATAGATATTTTAAAAAACAAATCCATTTCTAAGTCTATTGATCTAAAAAAAGACTTGGTTGTTAAAAATGTATTTTATCGAGACATAGATCTTGATGGCAAAAAAGATTATATTCTTTACGGATACGATAAAGAATTTGCTGAAATTTTTTTCTACTTTTACAATTCAGATTTAAAAGAATTATTTAAAGGAAAAAGTCGTTGGACTTATTCTACAACCAAATACCCTATATCATTATTTAATCCTGAAACAGGAAAGACAGAAGCTTTCTGGTCTCTGGTAAAAACTGATAAATTCGGGACATTAAGTTTACCAACAAGACTAATCAATTACGATTTACCTGTAGAAGACAAGAGTGGTGATATCTTAAATGATTATGCTCTTAAAACTTATGGACATCTTTTTTATATTAAACCAATTGTAGCAAAAGATGGGAAAGTTAATATTCAATGGCGAGCATTTGATAGTTTCAATTTCGTGAAAGATTTAATGAAAAAATATAAAGTTGATAGACGAAATAACATGTCAATATTTGCATTAAAAAGCGACAAAGAAACAAATAGTTTCACTGCATTGATGAGTATTGGAATGCGTGGAATTAATAAAGTTATTAAAATCAAAAAAACTGGAATTAATTTATCAACGGAATTATTATACGACGGTTATATGTCTATTCCATATAACACTTGGGATAGAGTTGATGGAAATGATATTTTTATGGCCATAACTCACCGTACATTGATGAGAAGATATGTTCTTGGAAATAAGACGGGTAAAACAATGTTAAGATCTAATAAATGGAAGGATCCTCTTGTTAATTATAAAAATTCTTCTTTGTTGTCTGATGGCTCCTTGGTCAGCTTTATAGAGTCAAGATTCTCCCTTAATTCATTCTTAGAAGATGGAACTGTTTCAAAATTACCAGTTAACAGAGAAAGTAGTTTTCCAAATGTAGCCTTCTCTGAACTTATTCAACCTTTGAAATATTCAAATATGCCTTCATTTCTGATTGATTCTACAACAATCCTTGGAAACCAGGAGTACATAATGACGCTAGACAAGAGTCGAGGAAACAAACTAATTAGACCAATTAAGTATAGCTTTTACTTTCCAAATAACTGCGTCAGAATCGAAGAATTAAGTGTTTTTAGTGAGAAAAACTATGTTAGTGCGCTGTGTCTTAGTTCTGCTAACAAAATATCATTTAATACATTCGAGATTGATTGACGCTTAAAGCTTTTCAACAGCCTTTTTTATTGTTATGTTTCGCATCAAATATAAATCTCGTCTTTAGAATAATTCTTAAGACCGTAAGTCCGGGAGGTATGATGATTTACGAAATGGCATTGGTTGTAAAACCAGAATTACCAGAAACTGAGTTAACATTAGTTAAAGATCTTGTTAAAAGTGTAATCACTGATCATGAAGGTGAAACATTTATTGATGATGATTGGGGAACTATTAAATTAGCTCAAAAAACTAGCAATGGAACAAAAAATGGACATTTTCTTTATTTTGTTTTCAAAGCAAATAACAAAAACAACACTGAACTATTAAGAAGACTTAAAATTTCTGAAAATGTTTTACGTTCTCAGATTTATAGAGTTGGCGATGATGGTGATGAAGGTGTATTTGTTAAAAATTACAAAACTCCATTTTCAAAAAAATACGCTGGTAGTTTAACTGACGTTATTAAAGAATCTGACAGTGGCGAAAGAGGTGGTAAACGTCGTTTTACTCGTAGTCGTTGTTGTTGGTATGGAGAGCATCAAATTAAACCTAATTGGAAAGATCCAGAAACATTTTCATGGGTATTAAACGAGTTTGGTAAAATATCTCCAGCAAGAGTTACGAATATTTCTCGTAAAAACCAAAGAGATGTTACTAAAGAAATTAAACGTGCAAGACAACTTGGGATTGCTAGCTTTATTTCAAATAGAATTGCTAGAAAACTAAGTTAGGTTTAAATAGGAATGACAAGCTTGACAGGTCGAGACAACAATTTAGATATGGATAATAGAAATAGATCATTTTCATTTATTTGGAAGATAATATTTTTATTTGTATTGAGTTTACTGATGTGTTCAGTGGGGCCCTTTGCATTATTTGCACCGGTTCCATTAACATTTGCATTTTTGCTATTTGGTAGACAATTATTTTTGTTAAGTAGCAGTTTAATTATAATTTCAACATTTGCAGTCTCTACTACTTATCCAGCAATGGCACCATTAGGTGGTTTTTTTATACTATCTTTTATTTATTCTTTGTTAATAGGTGAAATGATAGTTAGAAATTTACATCCACAGAAAATTGTTACTTATTCAACAGGAATAGTATTATTAATCTTACTTAGTTTAATTGTATTGTTTTTTTCTATAAGTGAAATTACTTTTGTAGGCTGGTTAAGAACTGTTGTTGATTCTGTGATTGAAACAGTTAAAATTTCTACCGGTGATCAATTAAATTCTTCCAGCGAGCAAGCGCAAGCAATTAAAGAATTTATTGAGAACCCTGTGCAAATTGTTACTGAAATTAAACATTGGTTTTTACCATTTTTATTTACAGGTATTTGTTTTTCTATATGGGGGTCTTTAATGATCATTCTTAGAAATTCATTGGTTTGGTCTAAGGTTATAGCATATGACTTTGATATTCAGGATCTAGTGAGCTTTAAATCTCCCTATGTATTCGTTTATCCTTTAATTGTTGGCTTAGTATTAATGCTAATAGGGCCTCAGCAAGGCATACCTTTTGATGTAATTGGTGGAAATATTGTTTATTGTCTCGGTGTAATCTATTTCTTTCAGGGGTTTGGAGTCTTTTCTGACTTACTAACACACTGGAATGTATTTGGAGTAATGAGAAGTTTTGTTACTATTCTATTTATTTTAACTGCGTGGAAAGTACTCGCAATAGTAGGTGTCTTAGACACATGGATTAATTTTAGAAAATTTTTTAAAGATAAAAATAAAGGAGATATGGCATGAAAGTTATATTAACAGAAAGAGTTTCTAGTCTTGGAAACGTTGGTGATATTTTAAATGTTACAGCAGGTTATGCTAGAAATTATTTATTACCTGAAAGAAAAGCAGTTATTGCTGATGATGCTAATAAAGCAGAATTAGAAAATAACAAAAAAGCATTAGCTGGAAAAATTTTAGCTGATAAAGAATTGGCAGTAGAGTTACAGAAAAAAATTAATGGATTAGACATTAAATTTATTAAAAAAGTTGCTTCAAATGGTAAACTCTTTGGTTCAGTAACAGCTTTAGATATTTCTAAAGAATTACTTGAACAAGGATTTGATGTAGAAAAAAGAGCAATTCTTTTAGCTGCTCCTATAAAGGGCCTTGGAACTTCTAATGCTAAAGTTAGATTGTTTCAAGATGTTGAAGCAGAATTAACTGTAACAGTTTCAATCGATCCTAAGCAAGTTGAAGAAGATAAGAAAAGATCTGAAGCTCTTGAAAAAGAAAAAGAATTAGCTGCTGCTCAAGCAAAAGAAATGGCTGAAAATTCAGATGGTGAAGCTGTAGTAGATGAAAAAAATCTTACAGATGAGCAACGTCTTGATAAAGAAGCAAGAGAACTTTTAAGAAGTTAATTAGTATTTTAGTATAAAGCCGCCTTCTTGGCGGCTTTTTTTTTGTGGGAATGAAATTATGTCTAATAATGTAAAAGATTTACCTCATGATATCTTGTCAGAAAAATCACTTCTTGGTTGTTTAATTATTGATGGTGAAAGTTTTGATGAAATATCAGATCTTAAATTACTTAATACTGATTTCTTTCACCCACAGTATGCAATTATTTATGAGGGGATATTTGATCTCTTTAGTTCGAATAAACCCGTTGATTACGTCACATTATGTTCATGGTTATCTGAAAGAGGAAAGCTAGATCAAATTGGTGGTAGTGATACCATAACTTCTTTGGTTGAAGATCAAGCAAGTTCTGCCAACATTTACCATTATGCAAAAACTGTAAAACAAAAATCTGACTTGCGTGAAATAGTCAGAACTTCTATGAGAGTTACTGAAAGAGGATTAGGTTTCTCAGGAGATGTAGACGAATTTATTCAAGATGTAGAAGCTCAATTTTTTAAATTAACAAATGAAGCCAAGGGCGGAAAAATGATTAATTTAAAGACTTGCTTACTTGAAAATTTAAAACATCTTGGCGAACCATCACGAAATAATGGTGAAATTGATGGCATACCTACAGGCTTTAATAAATTAGACTCCTTGTTACTTGGAATGCAACCCGGACAATTAATTGTAATGGCTGCAAGACCTGCTATGGGAAAGACTTCTCTTGCTTTAAATGTAGCTGTAAATGTTTGTGCTCAAACATCATTACCTGTCGCCATTTTTTCATTAGAGATGGTTGCCAATGAATTAAGTATGAGACTTTTATCTAGTTGGGCGAAAGTTGATTCAAAACGAATACGAACAAAAGATTTTTTACCTACAGATTTTGATAGTCTAAATAAAGCGATCACAGATTTATCAGAATTTCCAATATTTATAAATGATTCTGGTGATACCAATGTCTTAGATATCCAAAGCCAGTGTCGAAAAATTCAATCAGAACAAGGTTTAGGTTTAGTTGTTATTGATTATCTTCAATTAATGAGTTCAAGTAATAAGTCATTACCACGTGAACAACAAATTTCAGAAATGTCTCGTGGTTTAAAAACTTTAGCTAAAGAACTGAGTTGTCCTGTAATTGCTTTATCTCAGCTAAATCGATCAGTTGAGTCTCGACCAAACAAAAGACCAACTACCGCTGATTTAAGAGAGTCTGGAGCAATTGAGCAAGATGCCGATATTGTTATGTTTGTTTATAGAGATGAAGTTTATAATCCCGATACGAAAGAGCCAGGTGTTGCCGAACTAATTGTTGGAAAAAATAGAGGTGGTGAGATAGGTACTGCAAAAGTTGCTTGGGTTGGAGCTCATACAAGTTTTGAAAACTTAGCTTATGATCCTAGTAGTAATTAATTTAAAATTTTTGTTAAAAATTAAGTCAAGCAATTGCTAATATTTGTCGATAAGTTAGAGTGAATAATTCTATCTTATTTATTTTCTTATCTTTGATAATTTCATTTAATATAAATGCATCATCTTCACTTTGTTTAAAAAGAAGTCTCATTAGCGGTATTCAAGATCATCAAAATGTTTTAAAAGTGAGATCTTTTTTAGATAAGGATATTCAAAATTTAAATCATGTGAATTCTTCAAAGAAGAACCAGTTTTTTGATAGAATGAATAAATCAAAATTATACGATTATAAGATAAATCCTAAAGATTTTAATCAAAAATTTTTAATACTGAAATCACTTCTTGAAAATAAAAGTCCTGTTGAGAAATTGCGCTTGCTTGAAAATATTGAATTAATTGTAGGTATTATGAAAAAGGATCGTTTAGATTTGTATTCATTTTTTGATCGAATACCACAGGAAAACATTGATGCAATATCAAAATTATTAAAAAAAGCCCCTCAGTTATTTGAAGGGCCATTTTTATCTAATTTACTAAATTATAAATATACTAAAGATACAGATGTCGAACTGATAAAGAGTATTATCTTTTCGGTCAAACATAACCACGTTCGTAGATGATTAGTTTTTCACTCTAATTTTTCACTTTAAAATTATTAACAGATTTTACATTTGTTAATTTTCCCGATTTATCATTTCTGACATCACCATTAATTTGAGCTGAAAGAGTTATGACAACATCGTATTTTTTCTTTTTAATAATATCAACATTAAGTTTATTTAAATTAATACTATAATTCAAAGCTCCATTACTTGATATTGTGTTTAATTCTGAAATATTAAATACTTTATTTAGTACTGTTTCTCGCTTTCTAAAGACACTTCCGTTTCTTGTTAATTTAATAGTTACTTGAACAGGAAAATCGTTTGAAAAGTTGCCTGTTTTAAAAGATAAAGTACTTCTCGTTAGATTAATTGCCGTCACATTTTGTTTAAAAGGAATTGCAAATGAACTAGCGTCATAAATTTTAACATTACCTTTTACTAGAATTTCCTCACTATTATTTGTTTGAGACTTTATTTTTGATTGCAAGTTTGTAACAACAAATACAGCAGAATTGTTTTGCGATAGTACAATATTACTTGCTTCCTCTATGTTCATGTTAAAGTTAACAGTTTCAGGGTAAGTTCTTTGATCTTCAAAAGTTAGTTTTGTAAATGCTTTAACATTAACATTTACACTGTACGAAACATCACGTGTTTTAGTACATGAATAACCAACTGCTCTGTACCTTGTAACATACCGACATGTTCTTCTTGGAATAGGTCTAGGTCGTGGTCTAGTTCTTGGTACTCTATCATCATTACAAACGGGGCCTCTTCCTGGTACTTTTATACATCTTTTATCAAGAGAAGCTATTATAGGTCTAATAGGTTGTGAATACATATCGCAAACATAGTCTTGATAAGGTTGTGATGTGTAACATGTCCCTTGGTAAGGTTCAGACCTATGCTTAGTTATTGTCTTTACTGTTTGAAATGTTTGTTGAATTTCGCTTTGGCCATTAAACGTGATCGGTATTGTTGAAGCGCTTGCTACAGCTGAAAAAGCGATTGAACATAATATTGTTGTAATCTTCATTTTATCTCTCCTACATAAAATAAATAGCTAATAAATATTTATATTATTAACGACGCGTAATGGCGTTAGTGAATGTTTAGCAGTTATTAAGATCAGCTTCATTAAATAACGAATATCATATAGAATTTACTGTTGCTTAGCGTTATTAAAGTCGTAATTTATGTCGAAAAATCAATAACTTGGCAATTTTAGTTGTATCTTGTATTATAAATAAGCTTATATATTTAGGAGTTTTCATGATTAAGGAATGGCACTACGTTTCTGCTGGCCAAAGAATGGGACCTGTTTCCCACCAAGAAATCGAACAATTAATTTTGAATAGTAAAATAAATGAAGATAGTTATCTTTGGACTAAAGGATTTGCCAATTGGACGAAATTGAAAGATTTAGAAGAATTTAGTATTCCTCAAGTATCTAGAAGTGAAGAGCTGCCTCCAATTCTTGATATTCCAAAGTTGTCTTATGAATGGGATAAACTAGATGAAAATGAAAAAGTAGTTTATGTCAAAATTGGGATAGATCGAAATGTTGCAGAAACTGAGTATGGCCCCTATTCTTTAAATGACTTAAAAAGATTAGCTGAAGATAATCGTATAAATGGAAAAAGTCTTGTCCATCTTATAGGAAATGCTGATTGGGAATTTTTAGCTGAAATTCCTTGTTCTGATTTCATTCTAAATGGAAGCTCTGTTACTATTTCTGAAACTGATCGTAGACAAAATATTCGAAAACCATTTGTGGCAAGAATGTTTTTTCATAACACCGAAAAAGTATATGAAGGTATGTGCCGTGATATCTCAATTGGAGGAATGCAAGTTCTAGTTTCAAATTTTCCTTGCGAGAAGAATGATATTATTGAAATGAATGTGCATCCTGAAAATAATGAATTTTGTTTTGTAGCCAAAGCTCAAGTTGTTCGAATTTTGGATGGTGGCCAAGGTTTTTGTGTTAGATTTTCAAATTTAAATGATAAATCATCAAAATCAATTTTAAAGTATCTTGAAAATAATTAGTTGTAATGGAGTCATTCAATGTTTAAGTTTTTAATAATAATTTTTATTAGTCTTCAGTTTGTTGCTTGCTCTCACTATAGTAATTATTTTCAAAAGTCAGGTAACTTATCTCTCAGCGGTGGGAGATTTGGAAATTTAAGCTGGAATGATGATTTAAATTTTGATAGGCATTCTTGGTTTAAAGAATTGAATATGTACTTTGATATTTTAAGTACGAGATTTGAACCTAAATCAGGTTTTAAACACTGGCTTTCAGTAAGTGAGATTAATAGTTTAAGAGATTGTAAAAGTTCGGGTATTCTTTTATATTTCGATTCAGATAATCCAATAACAAGCTCTACTGACTTTAAGAATCAACTTAAAAACCAAGGCTTAGAGGTTATTGAGAGTAATAATTTTAAAAAATATTTGATTTCACATCCAGATGTCCTAAATTTAGGACTTGTTGATTATTCAATTAATTTAATTTGTAATAATGGATCAAAATCTTTATTCACAGTGATATTTCCAGGGTTTAGGGAAGTTAAATTTCACTTTTGATCTAATGTTTTCTTTTAATATCTCCGATAAAATCAACAGGAGATATTAGTATGTCAGACGACTTTATTGGTAAACGATTTGGTAGGTATTTGCTTTTAGACCATCTAATTGATGGAGGAATGGCTAAAATTTGCCGTGCTCGCTTTCTAGGAGATGACATCGCTCGTGTCGTTGCTATTAAAATGGTACATCCTAAATATACTCAAGACCCCGCATTTAAAACAATGTTTATGGATGAAATAAAAGTTTCATTTGGTTTAATGCATCCAAATATTGTACAAATTTATGATTATGGTGAAAATGATAATCAACTATTTGTCGCACTTGAATATTGTGACGGGAAAAACTTAAAGGAATTTCTCGATAAATTAAAAGCAAAAAAATATGTCTTTCCAGTTGAGATTTCGATTCATATTACAACACAAATATGTCAGGGATTATTTCATGCTCATACTTATGTTGATAAATTAACAGGTAAAAAAGCTAATATTGTTCATCGAGATATTTCGCCACATAATATAATGTTAACTTATGACGGTTCGATTAAAGTTATAGATTTTGGAATTGCTAAAGCAGAAACAAATTCTGAAGCAACACAAGCTGGAACAATAAAAGGGAAACTTTCTTATCTTGCTCCTGAGTATTTAGAAGGGTTGGAGCTTGATCATCGTTATGATCAATTCGCCGTTGGGATTACTTTATGGGAACTTCTTTGCAATAGAAAACTTTTTAGAGCAAAAAATGACTTAGCAGTTTTGAAAAAAATTCAAGAATGTAAAATTCCTGTACCTTCTAGTATTAATCCAAATGTTCCAAAAGAACTTGATGAAATTGTTTTAAAAGCATTAAGTAAAAATAGAGATCATCGTTATAAAAATATGGATGGCTTAAACAGGGCTTTAATCAAATTTTTGTATGCTAATTACCCTGACTTTAATGCTTCTGATTTATCATATTTTGCAAAAGACTTATTTAAAGAAGAAATAATTACAGATAGAGAAAAGTTATTTGAATTTGGAAAAATTGATGTAACTGAACATGTGAAAGCTTGGACTAATGAACAGTCGAGCGCAAAAAAAATTGAAAACATAAAGAAAAACAGAGAAGATTTTAAGTCTAATAAAACACGAGAATTTGAGTTTGATTTTGATGATGATAATTTAACACAGACAAGAAATCAGAACTTAAATAAAAAGTTAAATAATAATAAAACTGACCGAAGATATGACCTTGAAATCGAAAGTAATATAAAAACCAATGCCGACATTAAAGTTGGACAAACAATTAAGAAAAAAACAGCTAATACTGTTCGAAAAAAGAAAAGTCTGAATCGAAAAAGAGAAAATATAACTTCAACGAAAACATCTGTCACAGAGTTACAGGCAAGAAAGAAATCAAAATTTCCTTTTGTTGCAGCTCTTTTGATTATTGGTGGAGGTTTTTTTGCAAAAGGCCATATTCAAAACTTTTTAAATAAAGGCGATACTGTTATAAATAGTGTAGTTGAGAATAAAGTAATTGAAAATGATCAACGGAAAAGAAATGTTGCATCAAAGCAAGAACAAAAAGTTGATATTTCTTTAGATAACTTTAATTCGTTTAATCAAAAACTTTTTGTAAATGGTAAAACAGTAAAACCAAATTATCTTAATAATATTTCTTTGTCTAAGAATAAAGATTACACGCTTCGTGTTGAACAAAATGGATATTTCTCGCATATTCAAAAAATCAAGAATTTATCACATGAAATGACAATTAAAGTTCCAAAACTAGTAAAAGGTAAATTTGCTCATGTCTTTATGTCAAACAATTGCATGGAAGGAAAAGTCTTTTATGAATTAAATGGAGAAAAAAGAGAAGTCAGTCTACCTTTAAATAAAAAGAATAATTTAACATTTCCTATGAAAAGCCTGGGAAGAAACACGGCATCTGATGAACTTCCAGTTTACAATCTCTATATTCAAGAAAAGGATTCAATTGTTCAAAAGAAAGTCGAACTTTCTATTGTTTCTGAAAAATTTAGTTATGATTTATGTGAAATTATTTAATTAGCAAAGACTTCAAAATATATCATTAATATGTTGGCAATGAATATGATAATAGTTATGCCGTAAGAAAAAATATTATACAAAAATGAGTTGCAATATTCACCCATTATCTCGGGGTCATTACAAAGATTTATTATATAAAGAAGAATTAATGGAATAAGAACTCCATTTAGAACTTGAGACCATATTAAAATATTAAATAAATTTATATTCGGAATTAAAACGAGAACGGATCCAATGAATACTAAAGTGGTAAATATGCCAAAAAAATTGGGTGCTTCTTTGAAGGTTTTATCAACTCCAGACTCCCATCCCATTCCTTCACAAACATAGTAACTTGTAGCAAGAGGAAGTAATGCTGCTGAGAAAAAAGAGGCATTAAAGAGTCCAATTGCAAATAATATCGAAGAGTAACTGCCAGCCAAAGGTTTTAAGGCTAAAGCCGCATCTTTCGCTGATGTTATGTTTATTCCTGAATTAAACATTGTTGCTGCACAACTTACGATAATAAAAAGTGTAACGACAAACATAAATATACAACCAACAATAACATCAATTTTAGAATGCCATAAGTGCTCTTTAGAAATTCCTTTTTCAACAACTGCTGATTGAATATAAAATTGCATCCAAGGTGTAATAGAAGTTCCAATTAAACCTACAATAATAGGGAAGTCTGTTTTTTTTATACTGGCGACAGATGGTTTTAGTAGAGAACTAAACATAAGTGACCAATCAGGATTACTTAATACACCTGAAATTACGTAACTTAAAAAAATAGTGCACCCAAAAATAAAAATCCTCTCTACTATTTTGTAATCTCCCTTTGTCACCAAAAGCCAAACAAGTAGTGCGCATATTGGGACACTTAAATATTTAGATACTCCAAATATTTCACCTGCTGAAGCAATTCCTGCAAACTCAGCCATCGTATTTCCAAGGTCTGCTACTACCAAAAATATCAATGAATAGAATGTGATTTTAAGTCCATATTTTTCTCTAATTAGATCGGCTAGCCCTTTTCCTGAGACGATCCCCATTCGAGCAGACATTTCTTGAACCATAATTAAAGCTGTTGTAATTGGAATCAGTATCCACAGCAGCCGATAACCAGTGTGTGCTCCCGTTAAAGAGTATGTTGCTATTCCTCCAGCATCATTATCAATATTGGCAGTGATGATACCAGGTCCAACAATACTTAAAAGTAGAAGTAGTTGTGCCCATTTGTTACTTAAAAAGAGTTTAATTTTTTTCATCTAAAAGCCAGGGGAGAATATCATCAACGGAAATCATTCCAAGTAATTCATTTGTGTGATCAACCACTGGAACAGTAATTAAATTATATTTGCTGAGATATTGTGCAACATCTTCCCATTCAGAATTATCAAGAAGTTTCTTGATATCGTGATCGATCATTATATCTTTTATAACTGTATCATCTGAAGAAATAGTTAAAGTGGAGAGTTGTAATGTTCCAATTAATTTCTCTGTGTCATTTATTACGTATATGTCATGAAGAATAGGATAATCTTCAAATTCAGTTTTTAATTTTTCTACAACTTCTCTTTTTGTTTGATTTTCCATTACAGTAAAAACATCGGTTGTCATAAGACCGCCTGCAACATCATCTTCATATTCAAGAAGTTCTTGAATTTCCTCTTGTGTTTCATTATCCGAAATATTTGAAATAATTTCGTCTTGTCTATTTTCAGGTAAGTCGTTTAAAATATCTGCTGCATCATCAGTATCCATTTCACTAATAATATTTGCTACGTCAACAGGAGATTTGTCTTTAATTAGACTGGCTTTTAGATCACCTTCAATTTCTGAGAGAGTGTCTGCTGCTTGTTTATTGTCTAGATCTTTAAATATTAAATTTCGTCCTTGAGTATCTAAGTCCTCTAAAATATCTGCTAAATCAGCGGGGTGCATTTTCTTTATATCTTGGTTTGAAAGAGTTAATTGTAGTTTTGAATTAATGTTTTTGTTGGGAATAGCGTGGACATACTTCCAATTGATTAAACGATGAGGAACAAGATTCCTATATTTCGTAAGAATTTTTTGTATAATGGGTAACGAAAAACTAAAACCTAGTCTCCTGACCATACTTGAAAAACCAACTTCAGCATGAGTGATTCTTAGCTCTTGTCCTGATCTTATCATTTGTAAATCATTGACTCTTACAACTTTTTTCCCATTTGTATCGACAATCTGTTTATCAATAATTAAGTGTCCAATAGAGGGGTACTCAATTGTTTCACCTGTAAATTGATTAGCGAGTATTGAAGTAACGACCTTGTTTCTTGAAGCTTTTGGATAAGTTCGACTTTGTCCTTTTTGAAAATCATCATTTACGATTATTTTTTCATAAGATAAATATATAATATCTTCCCATTTTATATAATAGAACTGTCTATTTTTCTTATATTGAATGGCAAGGACGCTTGGAAAAATTTCTTCATAATCAACAAAGAAATCAGAAAGATTACCAATCTTTTGATTATTATTTAAAATAATTTTAGTATTTAAAAATTTTGAAAAATGTAAATTAATATCTTGAAGATCTTTAAAACGTTGCATTTTTATTTTTTCTCTTGTTTGAATATATTATTTTTTCTCATATTTAATAATTTAATTATTTCTGAGGCAGTATCTTCAAGAGCTTTATCTGTAACATTAAAGATTGGCCATCTTTTATTTTTGGCAAATATATCATTTGCCCATTCGACTTCTTTTAAAACATTACCATCATCAGCATATTCACCTGTAAACTTTTCTGCTCCAAGTTTATCTAGTCTATTTTTTCTTATCTTTTGTAAAGCATCTTGATCTATAGTTAAAGCAAAAATTTTTCTTTGATCTACTTCAAATAACTCTTTTGAAGGAATTGTTCCCATGATGATTGGCACGTTTGTGACTTTATAACCATGAAATGACAAAAATATAGATAATGGTGTTTTTGACGTTCTAGAAATACCAACGAGAATAATATCTGCGAGATGAAGAGATTTTAAGTTTCTTCCATCGTCGTGATTTAAGGTAAATTCCATAGCTTCTACTCGTTTGAAGTACTCATCATTTACAGCATATAGAAGTCCTGGAGTTGAGGTTGGTTCTTGATCAAAATAATTTGAAAAAGCAGTAATAGTTGCTCCTAAAGCATCTAATGATCTAATTCTTTTTGTTCTTGATAATTCTGCAATAAATTCCCTTAATTCCTTTTCAACTAATGTATACAATATTAAATCATGGTGAATAGCAGCCTCATTAAATATTGATTCAATTTGAGATTTATTTCTGACATTTTTATATCTAGTAAAATAAACATCTTTGTTTGGGAATTGGGTCATAACAGCTCTAGTGATATGAGATGCCGTTTCTCCTGTTCCATCGGAGATTATTATAATTTTCATCTTGTTATTCATTTATTAAAGCTATTTTAAAACTAAATAGCTTACTTTAATAGTTAAGAAAAGTTTTCATCTTTTTTTATATTAATTTATATTCTTAATTTGTGTTATAATAATAATAATAATAAATAGGAAATATTATGGCATTTTTAGAATGGACCCAAAATTTAGAGGTAGGAAATGAAACTATCGATTATCAACATAAAAATCTTCTTAGATTAATAAACGATCTTCAAGAAGCAAAAACTGAAGGAAATAGTCCGCTACTCATAGAAGTTACTTTAGATGAGCTTACAAAATACACTAAATATCATTTTCAAACAGAAGAAGACTTAATGAAAGATGGAAATTTTAGTGAAATAAAGAGTCATCTCGCAACTCATACTGGTTTTGTTCAAAAAATAGAAAAATTTAGACATGCTTATTATCAAAATAAAGAAGAAGTTTCAGAAGAGCTACTGGATTTTTTAATTTCTTGGTTGAAAGACCATATTTTAAAATCAGATAAAGAGCTCGCCTCTTTCTTGTCTTAAAAAATTATTCGGGATATCTAAAGCATTCATAGTCGTTTTGGGTGCGATTTTATTGAAAAATGTTTTTTGTGATTTTGCGAGCCTCCTCGTTGCAATATAGATTTGTTCAATTAATTGCTCAAGCTCTTTTTTTTCTGATAATTTATTTTCTTTAAGAAAATTTACAACTTGTTTATAACCGATTGATTGTAATGTTTTTTCGGTACCGTCATAACAGGAATCTAATAAGTTTTGAACTTCATTAATCAGTCCTTCTGAGATCATATTCTCTGTTCTCAATTTTATAATTTTCCAATGCTGATTTTTTTCAATTTCCAAATAAATAATTTTCAATTCCCAATCGACAGAATTGTTTTTTGAAAAATTATATGGAAATTTTTTTTCTTGCAACACCTTTTGCTCAGAGAACATTTTTCCAGTTTTTTTATGAAATTCGTATGCTCGATTTAGCCTATATAGGTCGTTAGCATGAACAAAGTTTAAAGTATTAGGATCGTTAGTTTTTAAATAATCAATTAAATTATCTCTGTTCATTACATTTGAAGTGCTGGTGGTGATAGACTCTGGCATTGGAATCAAAGAGTCTGAATTGTCATACATTCCTTTTATTAATGCTCTAATATAAAAAGCACTTCCACCAACTAGTACTATTAAAGTATCTTTATAGACTTTCTCAATCACTTTAATTGCTTTTTTTCTAAAATCTGCAGAATTGATTGGTATTTTTGCACTGCCAATGTTTATTAAATAATGTGGAACGGATTGTAATTCATCAGTCGAAGGCTTGGCTGTTCCTATATTTAATTCATTATAAAATAACATTGAATCAAAGTTAATAATGCACGCTTTATATCCTGAAGATATTACGTCATTTGCAATTTTTATTGATAAGCTTGTTTTTCCAGTAGCAGTTGCACCGCCAATAATAACAACGTGGGGTTTAGAATAATTTTTGGATATTTTCATTATTAACAACTATGATACATTTTTTTTCGAGCCATTCATTAAAACTTTGTTTTAGCATGCTAGTAAGATGAATTTTATTAAATACTTGGTTATATTCAATCATATTTATATTCTTATATTTTATACTATCTAACAATAGGGGAATAGTCATTTCTATGTTCAAGTAAAGTAAAATGGAAGGAACACTTGAAACAAAATACTTATTATTTATTTCAATGATCTCAATTCTAATATTATCTAAGAGACTTCTGTCAGATTCAGTTATTGTTTCTTCTAATGGAATAACTACTTTTAAAGTAACTTCTTCTAAGTTGGTATTTTTATCTATAATAGAATTGTATATTTCGTTATAAACCTTTTCGAGATCGATAATTACAGGGAATTCTGATACCGATTTTTCTTTAATGATTGCATTTTTTGTACCTATGAATTCACATAAAAATGACATGTAATTATCTAGATAGTCATCGGGGTTGTATTCATTATTTATTTCAGAGATTGCATTAGAGTCTTCTGGTAGCAATTTTTTTAATAAGTTTGTAAGGAGAGAGTATACAATTGATTTATTTTGTATTTTAACTGACGTTTTATTTGGATGAATATTCACATCTAACTGATTAGAGTCAATTATAAGATTGATTAAAAAACCTCCATCATATTTGATATTAAGTTTTTCATCATAATAGTTTAAAACAACATTAATTAGTGAGTTGTCAAAAATTAATCTTCTATTTATATAAACGTATCGAATTTTTTTGTTTTTATTTCCCGCGATCAAATAGCAAGAACATTCTGTTTTATCATAAGAAAGAGTTCCTGAAACTATTTTTTCTTCAGTTATATTTTTGTCACTATTAGATTTTATAAATGTTAAAATTCTTTCTTCTATGCTCTTACTTATGTTATAAACTTTTTTATCCAGATTATTTATTTCAATAGAAAATTTTAAGTTATAATTTAAAAGTACGTAGGCATTAATGATTTTTTTTATTTCTTTTAACTGAATAGATTTTGATTTTAAAAAATTTAATCTTACAGGAGTATTATAAAAAAGATCGAAAATTGATAAGACAACCCCATTTGAATATTTCAAATTATTTGTATGTGACTTAACAACACCTTCTTCTAATTGAATTTGGCCACCAAGGTCTTGATCATTCTCTGATTCATAATCTCTTAACTTTGATTGACATGTTATTTTTGAAATACTGGCAATTGATGCTAATGCTTCACCTCGAAAACCGTATGAGTCAATCTGATAGAGATCGTTTAATTTTGTTAATTTAGAAGTTGCATGTCTAGAAAATGCTAATGGGAGATCGTTAAAGCTCATTCCCGTTCCATTATCTTTAACACGAATTAAATCTAATCCATTGTTAACAAGTGTTAGCTCAATTTCAGTAGCGCTCGCATCTATTGAGTTTTCGATAATTTCTTTAAGAAGTAAAGAAGGGTTTTCGACAACTTCTCCAGCTTTAATTTGATCAATTAAGTAGTCTGGCAGGAGTTTTATTTTGGATTTCATTTTAGATACTTTTGAATATTATTCTCTAAAAAAGTTAACTTGATTTCGACCGTTTTCTTTAGATTTATAAACAGCCGAGTCGGCTCGTTTAAATAAATCGGTACCTGTATTTACACCTTTTCGATAGTCAGCAACACCTATTGATGCAGTAACTGGTAAAGTTTTTTCTTCATAGGTGAAAACATATTCTTCAATTAGTTTTCTTAAACGCTCCGCAATCTCAAAAGATTGTTTAAGATTTGTTTTGGGAAGAAGTATAACAAATTCTTCTCCACCATATCTTGCAAAAACGTCATCATCTCTAACACCATTTTTTCTAATTAGTGCTGACATTTCTTTTAAAACATAGTCTCCAGCATCATGACCAAAATTATCATTCAAATTTTTAAAATGATCGAGATCAAATAATACTAATGAAAGAGGAGTACCGGTAATTTTAGATTTTTTGACCTGCATGTCTATAGCAGTATTGAAGTATGTCTTATTGTAACAGCCTGTAAAACGATCAGTGTTAGCATCGAGATAAAGTTTGTCGTAAGTAAGTCTTTCGGGGTCGCCTTTAGGTAAAAATTTTAATGCAAGAGATCCTATCTTAATGATATCGCCTTTTTTTAATTCAACTGATCCTTCAGTTTTTGAATTATTTAAATAAGTACCGTTTTTAGAACCTGTATCAGATACATAATATTTTTGATCCTTAATAGCTATTTTGAAGTGATATCTTGAAATTCCATTAAATTCTATAGGGATTGTGTTGTCTGCATTTCTACCAAACGTTGTTTCGATTTCTTCTAGATCTAGTATTGTACCATTGAGTTCACCACCAACACCAACCACTGCAGCTGGTTTTGTGTCAGCTTCATTCTCTGTACTGAGTAGTGCTTTTCTAATATCTGTTAATACGATTGTTGTATCGTCATTCATTTTCTGTCCCAAATATATACTAGTTTAAATTATATACTTTCTTCTAAGAATTGGTAGGCAAATATTTTGCCTGCTTCAACACCTGGTTGATCAAATGGGTCAACATTTATCATTTTGCCAGTGAGAGCAGTCAACGATTGGCAAAACATTATTAATTGTGAAAGAGTATTTTCATCTAGTTTAGAAATTTTGAGATTAATAAATGGTCTTTTAGCTTCTTTAAGAGCTTTCATCGTACCGTGTAATTCGGCCTTGTATAGTTCTGAAAGTGATTTTTGATTTAATCTCATAAATGATTTTCCTTTAAAATCACTTGTTAAGCTAAAATCATTTTTGAAATTCTCTATTTCAATTAATATCATTAATTTATCATAGGGGCCTTCCATAAATAATTGCATTTGAGAATGTTGATCAGTAGCTCCGTAACCAGGTATAGGTGTCAGTCCTGTATTTACTATATTACCATCTAGGTCATGCTTTTTTCCTAAGCTTTCTGCCCACAACTGTACAAACCAAGATGAAAATTCTTTTAATTTTGATGAATAGGGCATCATTACTGTTTGAGTTATCCCTTTAGTTTTTAGATTCGTTATATAGTCCGCAGTTTCAAATAAATTTGCTAATAATTTGGGGTTATTTTTAAATTCTGAAGCTCCCTGCCATAATAAGTTAATATCAATTCCTGCAAAGAGTGCAGGAAACAACCCAACATGAGTAAGAATACTAAAGCGTCCACCTATATTTTGTGGGACTTCTAATGTCTCAACTTCTAAATCTTTAGATAGACTTTTCAAATCACCATTTTCAGGATCAGTGCAAAATACAAAATATTTATTCAAATCATTTTCTTGAACATTAAATTTTGTTTTAAGAATATTACTTATTATTGCGAGAGAGGCTAATGTTTCAGCAGTACCTCCTGACTTTGAAACAAAGTAAAAAATACTATTTTCAATATTAATATTATTTAATTGTGAAGTAATTTCATCACTATCAATATTATTGATAAAATAAAAGTTAGTATCATTTTTTTGAAGAGCGGATATTAACATCGAAGGCCCTAATGAACTTCCGCCAATACCTATATGATAAAAATTTTTCTTAGTTTTAAATTTTTCATAAATATTAAAAGTTTTATTGAGATGATCTTTGTTTTCAATAAGTTTATAAAAACCATACTTTGGATCATTAATTATTTGATCAAAGCTATGTTTAATACTATTTAATTTTTCTTGATTACATTCATTTTTAATTTCTATTTGAAACATTTTTATCCTTTAGTCAGTTCTCTTGAAATAACAATCTTTTGAATTTGGTTAGTACCTTCTACTATTTGTAGTCCCTTGGCATCTCTCATGTATCTTTCGAGAGGGAATTCTTTTGTGAAACCAACTCCACCCAGCATTTGAACACAGTCGGTAGATACTTTCATACTATTTTCAGTAGCTTTTAACTTAGCCATCGAAGCAATTAATGTTACGTTCTGACCTTGGTCATAAAGTTGTGCAGCTTCTTTTATTAAAAGTTCAGAAGCTTTTGTTTCAGTAGCCATTTCAGCAAGCATAAATTGCAAACCTTGAAATTCTATTAACTCTTTTTCAAATTGTTTTCTTGATTTTGTGTATTCTAAAGCTTCACTAATTGATCTGTTCGCTAGACCAACTGCGATAGAGCCAATGGTGATTCGACCTTTATCAAGAGCTGTCATTGCTATTTTAAAACCGTCACCAATATTTCCTAAGATTTGATTATCTGAAATAAAACAATTTTCAAAAATAAGTTCTCTGGTAGGAGAGGAACGCCAACCTAACTTGTTTTCTTTTTTGCCGTAAGTGAAACCTTCTGTGCCATCTCTTACAATGAAAGCAGTTATGCCTTTAGATTTCTCGTTTGATGTTCTAGCCATAACTAAATATGTCTTAGCTATTCCTCCTGAAGTGATCCACATTTTTGAACCATTTAGTAAGTATCCACCATCAGTTTTTGTTGCTTTGGTTTTTAAAGCTATGGCATCAGAACCCGAACTTGTTTCTGATAAAGCAAAAGCCGCAATTTCTTCACCACTAGTCAGAGATGGAAGATAATTCTCTTTTTGTTCAGATGTTCCAAATTGTTGAATCATTGATTGAACCATATTAGAAACAGAAATTGTTACAGCATAAGAAACAGAAGTCTTGGCAATTTCTTGTAGAAAAATCGAAAAATCGTAAAGTCCTAATTCAATTCCGCCATATTTTTCATTTATCCCAATTCCAGTCACTCCTAACTGAGATAATCCTTGAAAAATTTCCATACGAAAGGTTTGAGTTTCATCATCTTCTTCCAAATATTTTTCAATATTGCTAACTGAATATTTTTTTATTTGAGCAATTAATTCTTTTTGTATTTCATTTAGATTATTCAAATTTTTAAACCTTTAAATTATTTTCTTTTAATAAATTTTTGGCAATTATTAGAATCATTATTTCGTTAGTTCCCGCACCAATTTCATTTAATTTATTATCTCTTAACATTCTTTCTACTGGAAACTCGCGGCTATAACCATATCCTCCATGAATTTGAATGGCATCTAAAGCTATCTTTGTAGCCATTTTAGGTAATGTTAGTTTTACCATCGCTGCTTCAGTCGGCCCTTTTATTCCAGCATCATAATTTCGACAAGTTGTGTATAAGAATGACCTCATCATAGCTACTTCACTAGCCATCTCTGCAAGCATTTTTTGAATCATTTGGAAATGTCCAATTTCTTTTCCAAATTGTTTTCTTTCAGTAGAATACTTTAAACAATTATCTAAACAAGCTTGAGCAATACCAAGAGAAATTCCAGAAATCGTTATTCTTTCGATCTCCAGGTTTTTCATCATATGATAAATTGACTCACCTTGATTTCCTACGAGATGATCTTTACTTACTTTAGCATTTTCAAATATCAATTCTCCCGTTGGAGATGCTCTCATTCCCATTTTATGAATAGGCGAACCAAATCTAAAATGTTTTTTTTCTTTTTCTAAAATAAAAGTAGAGAGGTTTTTTTTCTCTTTTCCTGTTCTTGTATAGACGTAGGCAATGTCAGCATATTGCGCATTTGTGATCCACATTTTACTACCATTTAAAGTATAATTCTCTCCGTCTTTATCTGGATCAGCTTTTGTTTGAATACCGACTGCATCGGAACCAAATTCTGGTTCACTCATGCCCATACAACCTATCCATTCTCCCGATATTAACTTTGGTAAGTATTTTTCTTTTTGTTCTTTAGAGGCATTATTTTGAATATTATTAACGCATAGAATTGTATGTGCTAAATAACTTAAAGTAGATGAAGCACATTCTTTGCCAAGTTCCTCCATAACTATAGTCGCAGCAGTCGCTCCCATACTTGCTCCACCATATTCCGGTTCAGCTGTAATTCCCAATAATCCAATTTCTCCCATTTTTTTAAATGCGTTGATATTGAAAGATTCTTCATTGTCATGTTTTGCCGCATAAGGCTTTAATTCATTTTGAGCAAAGTCCTTGCACAATTCTCTTATTTGCTTTTCTTCATCAGTAAAAAACCACATATATATCCTTTAAATTATAAGGTTTTATATATCAAAAGTTTGCATATATTGACAATATTCAAAAAAAAATTGAATAAAGGTTTTGAAGATACAATCTTAATTAATAATGCTTTACAGTAAATTTAACTACTTGTTAAAATGATTGAAATCTTAAGGAAAAAACTAGTTAAGACTTGGAGCAGTATTGGATTTAACAACTCCCAATTTAATAAATGATTACAGCGTATTTCCAGGTGCGAATTGGTTTCTTTATTGGAAAACTTCAGTCTCTCTCTGGAAAAGTAAATTATCTGAATCTCAACTAGGATCTAAGGTTTATGTACCTATAAATTGGGCTATTCACACTGAAAATAATGATCAATTCGACTTTGGTAACTATCGACCTGAAACAAATTTGTTCAAATTGTCTAAAATTTGTGAAGAATTAGATATTGAGCTAATCTTTATGCTTAATTGCTGTCCTGTTCCATTTATTCAAAACGGTGGTATTCCTGCAATTCTTGCGAAACATTTTTCTAAACATCAAAATGGTGACAACTTAGTTACGATTAATCACGACGGTGAATTGATTAAAATGTTTTCTTTTTTTGATACTAGAATTTTTCAAGGTTACTCAAAATTTTTAAGACGACTTGGACAATATTTTATTGATATGAATATTAAAAATTCAATTCTAGGAATCGAATATTATTTTCATGAAAATTATAGATTGAAATCATATTTTGAAGATTCGTCGGTCATTTTTGAAAAGACATTTGAACAGTATCTTTCCTCATTAGACGATCTTCAAAATCAAAGTGAAATTTTATTAAAGGATCGTTTCTTCAACATGATTAGAGATATCTATAAAAAAGAAGCAGAGAAATATTTATTAACGAATTGGGCTGGTAATAGCAAAATAAGTGTTTTGGGTGGAAGCCAACAAGATTTTTTTAAAAATATAAATGATAATCAACAGTCTAATCAAATTATTGGCAAAATGATATCGAGTTTTTCTTTTAATGCCGTACCTAGTTTATGTTTATTACAATCAGCTACTCCTTTTATGAATGAAGTTTCACAAGAGTTATTAACTAATAATGTTTTGTATCATTTGACAGAGGAAAGTGATTCGCCATTTTTAGAAAATGAACAATTTCATTTTGTACCATATTCAATATTTTCAATTTATGAAGAAGATGTTTTTTTTCATAGTGATTATTCTTGGAGTTCTCTTGGTTTATTAAGTTATATTCAAGATCAATGGGGAAGTTCTTATAAATATGAAATGAGTAATAGTTTTTTTTATGATGAATCGTGCTTTGAAAGTGATAAAATTTATTTTTTTCATGGAGCCAATATTAATTTGAAAAAATTTTATGAGTGGTTGAAGATATTGATGAATGGTGGACAAATAATTCTCGATAAATCAGAAATGCCACTTGAGATTTTGAAAAGGTTAGAATCATTTATCTTAGAAAATAAACTAAAGGTTGAAAAAATTAATTTAGAATTAGCTATTCATCATATAAAACTAGGTGAAGGTTCAATGACCATAATCGATGGTCAGGCTCTCAAAAAATTCAACGCCAAAACACGAAATAGTTTTTGGCATAAAATAATAAATACTTTTACAATTAAATCAATTCAATTAAACAGTACCGATCATGATTTAAATTATGCATGGTTTACTCGAGGTACTCGTCCAGGAGAATTGGGTTACGAAGAGGTTCGCAGAGTTCATATTTACAATGCTACAAGCTATGTCAAAAAGGTCGAAATATCTGTTTCCACTTATTTCTCTCTTCTAAAGGTCGTTAATAAAGTAAATGCAGTCCTTGAAACGAAACCAAAAAATATTAAAATTACGATGCAACCACAGGGTAAGTTACTTTTAGACTTTGGAGTATTTTCATGACCGACGATTCATTTATATTGATCTGGAGAAAAGATTTTGGAAAAGATAAAATCAAGTATTGGATTGAAAATTCTCTTTTTTTTAATATTGAATTAAATTATGAAAATATTGAAAAGGTTTACTCCCAAAATATACCTCACCCTTTTGAATTTAAAAAAACGAAATTTGGTATTTTTAATTCTACAGATGAAATTGATCGCTTTTCATTCCATCTGTGCCAATCATTAAATTTTAAATCAGTAATACTTGTATCTCAAGAACTTTTAAATGTTGCATATGAAAAGTCTTCCAACAAAGACTTTTTTATTAACTATTTAATAGAGAATGGAAATAAAATTGATAATCCTGACTATGATAAGAAAAACTTAATTCAACGTTTTTTTAATTAGAGTTAAATTCTAGCTTTATATCAAGTGCTTTATGATCAGAACCTTCAATATTTGAGTGAACCTTACTTGATATAACTTTAAATCCTCTATACAAAACATGATCGAGAGGATTTCCAAAAGTTTTCATTCTTCCATCATTTTCAAATTTAACTTCATTTAAATTTAATTTTTTAGCAAACCTTTTTAATACATATAACTTCATTTTACTCCAAGTATTAAAATCTCCAGCAAAAATTATCGGCCCAGTATGATGTCTCGCTATGGAATAAGCTTGTTTTAGTTGTGTTGCAAGTTTGATGTAGTTTACAAAATTTATACCGTGTATATTTAGAACAAGTAAATCTGTATTAAATGATGTTTTATATTTTGTGATCACAACCATTTTTGGAGTTGAAACAATTGGTTCGAGGGGAATACTTCTTTGTGAAATATTTTTGATTGAGGCACATCTTGAAGCCGTTGCAACTCCTGTTGAGATCAATGTTTTATTATAAATAAAAGATTTAGCATAAACATATTGATAATCAGTTTTATCAAAAGTTGATTTCATTTTATTGTCTAAATATACTTCTTGCATAAGAACTAAATCTTTATTTTTAGATAATACTAAGAAGTCTCTTTGCCAATCAGGTTTATCACCCTTAAACATATTCCAAACAAGTACATTAATAGTCTTTGACTTAATTTCACCACAAGAACTTTTACCAAAAGATGACATTGTATTAACTTTTTTAGGTAGAGTATATTTATAACCACGATCTTTTTCACTAAGATCTAAAGTATCGCTATTTGAAGCTAGTACATTGAAGGAAAGTAATAATAAAGTAATAAGTAATTTAGTCATATATTTAATATTTCATTAAATTCAAATTTTGACAAAATTATTCCGGAATAATTTTCTGACATCTAGAAATAATCGATTATCTACTAGTGTCTTTACACAATAAGTCGAAGAGAAAGTGATCTATGGGAGGATAATATATGTATAAGAAGAGAGTTAACTATATAAAATTACTTAGTCTAGTGGTACTTCTATCACTGTCTAATGTTTTCGGAAGTAATGCCTTTGCTAGGCGTTATGTCATTCCGTCTGATAAGAACGTTTTAGTAAAAATTAAGTCTTCATCACATAAATACTTAAATCCATCATCTGTTAAAATGTTAGTGTGGAATTTGTATAAAGGTGACAAGGACGATTGGAAAAAAGAATATTTAAAATTAACAAAAGGTAAGGATTTACTTGTATTACAAGAAGTTTATCTTGATTTTCAAATGAGTTCAGTGTTTTACAATGACCCTTTTAATTACATTTTTGCAACTTCTTTTCTTGATACAAAGAACAGAAATAGCCCTACCGGTGTGGCAATAGGCTCAACAGTTACCCCGTCCTCTTACCAATGGAAACGTACTCGTTACCGAGAACCCGTAATCAAAACACCAAAAATGCTAGTTTTTGGAGAGTATCCACTTAAAGGTAAAAAAGACAAGTTAATGGTAGTTAGTATTCACGGTATTAACTTTGTAGCAGCTTACAAGTTGGAACATATGCTAGGTCAAATTGTAGAAGTTGCTAAAAAACATAAAGGGCCGCTTGTTGTTGCCGGAGATTTTAATTCATGGTCTAAAAAGAAAGTTAAACTTGTTGAAAAAATGGGCAGAGATCTAGGCTTAACTAGCGCTAAGTTTGATTCTGACGATAGAATGAAAACATTTGGAAATATTATCGATTATACATATTACAGAGGTGGAAAAGTTAAGAATTCTAGAGTTTATGGTGAAAGTGATGGTTCTGATCACAAAGCTATGGAACTTGAATTTGATTTCCGGTAGACATTTAGCTATAAGAGGCAATGTTAAATTTTTACTCATTGCCTCTTACTGACCTTAAAGAAAAACTTAGCCTTTTAGGTAGAAAACCATTTTTTGCTACTCAACTATATAATTGGATTTACAAAAATAAAGTTGAAGATATTGATCAATGGACAAATGTTTCTAAAGATAACAAAAACTTCTTAAAAGAAAATTTTACTTTTGAACTACCTAAAATATTATGGAATGGCTTATCTAAAGATGGGACTAGAAAATTTCTTGTTGGCTTTAGTGATAAACAAACAACTGAATGTGTAATAATTCCAGCAAAAAATAACAGACAAACTCTTTGTATTTCTTCTCAAATTGGCTGCGCCATTGGTTGTAAGTTTTGCCATACAGGAACCATGGGATTTAAGCGAAACCTTTTAGTGAATGAAATTACTGGCCAATTTATGGCTTTAACTTTCTGGATGATTAAAAATGCCGATCCAGAGTTTTCATTTTCAAATATTGTATTCATGGGCCAAGGTGAACCACTACAAAACATGTCGAATGTGAAAAAATCAATTGAAATATTTATGACAGATATTGGTCTTGGATTAGGTCAAAGACGAATAACATTATCTACTTCAGGACTAGTTCCTCAAATTAAAAAATTGATGGATTTTCCTCCAATTAATATTGCTATAAGTTTGCACGCAGCTCATGATGAAGTTCGTTCAGAGTTGATGCCTATCAATCAGGTTTATGATTTAAAAAGGCTTTTTGAAGCGATAGCTGAAATACCTTTAAAAGCCTATAGAAGAATTACTTATGAATATATTCTTATTAAAGATTTTAATGATGGAATAAGAGATATTAATGGCTTGTGTGACTTACTAACATCTAAGGATTCCAAAATAAATTTAATTCCTTTTAATGAATATCCTGAATCAGGTTTTAAAAGACCTTCACAAAAAACTATTAATTGGTTTAGAGATGAATTAACTACAAGAGGCTATGTTTGCACAGTTAGACAGACTAAAGGTGATGATATTTTAGCAGCGTGTGGGCAATTAAAGAGTCTTGGTGATGAGCTCAATTTATGGGAAGAAAAGAAATAAGATTTTTTTGTTAGTATTTTAATATTCTAGAGTTGGTAAAATATCCCAACCTTTAACTTTTGCATCTTTTTCAATTTTACTAGAAATAGAAGAAGGGTCTCTTTTTTGTTTATAATCTTCTGCTTTTACTTTATTTTCCTGTGGACTTGAAGCAACATCTCTCAATTTTTCAGGCGAATCACTTAATTTGTAATGATTTTCATCTTTCCAATTTTTCTCGAAATGAGCATTATTATTAATACTATTTTTAATTTTAAATTTAGGAGCGGTATAGGTATCTTTACCAAATACAATTGATGAAAAAATTAGTGTGATTGATATTATAATTAATTTTTGCATGTTGGCTCCTCTATATGGCAACAAATATCTTATCGGCTTTTCTAAACAAAAAGTTTATAGCTGATATAACAATTATACATTTATTTTGATTATATGTGCATAATAGGAAAATTTGCTCTTAAATTAAAAAGCAAAAAGATCAAGTAATAATATGTTTACGTATTTTTATATATTTGTGAAGATATAGTATTAAGGAGTTATTAATAATGTCGAAAATGTCAAAATCCCTAACAGGTGTGTTTATATTAGTTTTTGTAATGTTTGTAGTTTTGCTAATCTTTAGCGTTTACTCATTAAAGATCTTAAAGAGCGACTTAACTTTAAATGATTCAAAAGTTAAAAATCCAATAGCAGTAATTGAAGTTAAAGGGGTTATTAAAGGCTCTAAATCAGTTATTCAATTATTATTAAAGGCTGAAAAAGATAAAAAATCTAAAGCAATAATTGTAAGAATTGATTCTCCAGGAGGAGTAGTTGGCCCTACTCAGGAAATTTATGATGAAATGCTAAGAATTGATAACTTATACAATTCCAGTAAAGGAACAAAAGGGAAGCCTGTGTATGCTAGTATGGGAGCTGTGGCAGCTAGTGGTGGGTATTATTTAGCAGCAGCTGCTAGGTCAATTTACGCCAACCCTGGAACTTTAACTGGTTCTTTAGGTGTCATAATGAAATTTTATGATATTTCAAAATTATATGAAATGGCCAAAATAAAGCCAAATACTATAAAAGCAGGATTATACAAAGATATTGGTAGTGAATCGAGATCAATGACACTTCAAGAAAAAAAGATCATGGAAAAAATGATTAATGGGGTTCGTAATCAATTTGTAACAGCAATCATGAAAACACGAAAGAATAAAATTAAAGGTGATATTGAACAAATTGCACAGGGACAAATTTTTTCTGGTGAAGAAGCTTTAAAAATTGGTTTAGTTGATCATTTGAAAGGTCTTTGGGGAGCAGGAAGACAAATACATAAGGAGCTAAAACTTAAAGGTGAATTTGGTTTTAAATTTATAAAAAAAGAAAATAAAGATCTTGTTGATCGTTTATTTGGAAAATTAAAAAATAGTATGGAAGATTTAAAACTACAGGCCGTATATAATAATGTGTTTGTGCCTATGTTTTTACCATAGTTGTTTATGGAAATATTTTTACATTGGTTGCAATCAAACTTATTAAGTGTCTTTGTAACTGTTTTTACATTAGTGCTTTTTTATTATTATTTAATAGAAAAGGAATCTGCTAGCAATCTTAGTAAAAGATATCGTCATTCTATTTTTGAAGCTCAGTCAAAAGTATTTTTAAATGCTACTCAATATTTAATTTCAGGAAACAAAGATCTTGCAATAAAAGAATTTTTAAATGCGGTTGATATAAACAGAGAAACTATTGAAACTTATTTTGCCTTAGGTGGATTGTTTCGAAGTAATGGTGAGATAGGAAAAGCAATAAGTATTCATCGATCGCTAATTGCCAGAGATAAGATTCAGGAATCAACAAGGCTTAGAGGCTTAAAAGAACTTGCTATTGATTTTGATAAAGGCGGTTTTATCGATAAAGCTATTGAGACTTATAAAGATGTCCTAAAAATCAACAAAGACCAGTCTGATGTAGTCTTAGCATTATGCCGTATTTACGAAGATATCGGAGAGTGGGATGAAGCCTATGGTTACAGAATGCTTCTTTCAAAAGTAAGTCGTGACAATCAATCGGAAACTATTTCACATATCTTGGTACAAAAAGCAAAAAAGAAATTTCAGTATGGCCAAATAAGAGAATGCCTCGATGACCTTGAAAGTGCTTTTCAGTTTTCACCATCGGTGTCAGCAAAAATATTAAAATTAAAAATAAATTTAGCAACAGGAAAAATAGATGAAGCTAAAAATATTTTAATTGAATTATTGCATGAAAATTCAATTTATACTTCTTTTGTGTTTGAATCATTAAATGAAAATATTAATTCAACTAAAGAAACAAATGAAATTTATCTCTTAAAATTAAATTTATTAAAAGACTACTTTTTAAAATTTGATGATGCTGAAGTAATGAAATCTCCTGCAGTTATTTTAACCAAAATGCGCATATTGATAGAAAAAAATACTTTCGATAGAGCATACTTATTTGTCAAACAATGGATGGATACCAGTAACAATGTTACAGAAACGTTAAGAGTTGAATTTATTAAACTTGCAATTAGACTAGATAAAAAAGATGAAGCTATTGAGAGTATGGGCATTTATCTTGAAAATATAAATAGAAGCCTAACTAAACATTACTGTTCGAACTGCGGATACAACTCTGATGAAATCTTTTGGAGATGTCCCCAATGTCATGAATGGGAAACAATAAAATTTAGGTGGAAAATTTAAGATGAGTATAATTTTAACATTTCTTTATTTCTTTAATTCTTCAGGATCTAGTTCGTTTAAGATTGGCTACTTGACTCCAATCTTTAGCAATATTCATAAAAACATGTTTGTTGACTCCAAAATTGTTTCCACTTTGTCATGTGGGCACCCCGTTAGAGTCAATCTAAAACAAAGAAATGCTAATTGGTATAAAGTAAAAACTGGACCTTATATTGGTTATATAAAAAAAATAGATATTAAGTTTAAAAAAATTAAATGTTTTCAGGATAAGTATCCCAAATTTTTCAACAAATTCAATTTTTCAGTTGATGAATTATATTTATGGGGAAAACTTAATGACAGATTTTCAAAAGGCTATGTGAGATTTAGATGAAATACTTATTAACTATTCTCTTTTTTTTATCTTTTTCTAGCACATCTATTTCAAATGAGAAGAGTAGAGGAAAAATAGAAAAGCTTCGCTTTGATAACCTTGAAAAAGCTATTAAAGATGATAAGTTAAAAAAAATTATAAAAAATGAAAGAAAAAAAATAAAATTAAGTTATAAAACAAAAAAGAAAAATTTTAAAAATTTATATAATTTCCCTACAGAAGGTGAGTTTTGGAATTTCTTTTCGGACTATTGGTTAATAAAAAATGAGCCCATTTTGAAATGGAACTATCAAAGAACAGATTATAAATTAATTGACTTTGTTAAAAAATTCTTTAAGGATCAAGGTGTTTTAGACAAATCTATAAGTGTTCTCTTGTTAAATACTCCGGTAATGTTCTATGGAATTATGCCAACTAAAAATAATAAACTTATCTTTTTATTGTCCAATCCTTTCATAAAAATATTAGATTTAAGTAAAGAAGAAATTTCATTACTTTTTTTTCAAGAATATATCAGAAACAAAGAAGGTATTCTATTTAAATATTTAAAAAGTGATTTACTTGCAAATAAATTCTCTAGTAACTTTTATAAAAAGAATTTTTCTATTTCTTTTATTGAGCCCGTTCAAAAAGCATTTAATGATCTCTATCTTTACAAAGGATTTAATTTTCAGGACCAATATAATTTAACGAAAGCATTAAATATTCATTTACAGTCAAATTTAAAGCTTTGGGGGACGTATATAAATTTATTAAAAAAAATCGACAGTCTGACAAAAAGTAATTCTTTGTATAAAGATTACATTAAGAAATTTCCTTCACCCGAACTACAGATAAATTGGTTAACTGATAAATTTAAAAAAAATAGTAATTTTTAATGAATTCCAAACTTAAAAAATATTTTATATTATTTTTATATATAGTTTTAAATATCTTTTTCATAGTTGCAACTGTATCAGTTGCTTCGTTTTTTCATTTCAATCTAGATCATTCCTTAAACACAATACAAAATTGGGTCTATCACCATAACTGGGAAATATTTATTCTAGCAAAAATAATAAGTTTCTTAATCATTTATCGTATTTTAGATGTTTATAGTCTAAATTCTGTGAAAACATTCTCTAGAAATAAAAAAAATATAAATATACGTGTATATGTAATTAGTTTTTCTTCCTTTCTGTTTTTGCTCTTTTCAGCAAATCCAGTTTTAAATAATCAATTTGAATTTTCAAAAATATTGATATCAAGTTTTGGTAATATATTCGTAACAATACTTGATACATGGTTTTTTTTCATAGTATTGAAAAAAGAATCAGTAACCAGAATTGCTGTAATAATCAGTTTTACGCAAATACTTTTTTTTACCATCTTATTTAAAATTGGACTTCATGTTCACATTTCAAATGTCGCTTCTAATATTTTAAATTATATCTTTTTAATTTACCTCTTTAAATTAAATAAAAATATAAACGAAGTAATTATATATCTTGTAATATTCCTACTCCCCATTAAATTAATCTTGGGTTTAGATACCTTTTGGAACAATGAGTTTTCATTGCTCACTAGCCAAAATGAAATAAATATAACTCATCATGTCGTCGCAATAATTGGTTCATTAGTGTATATTACATATTTTAAAAAAGCAGTCATAAAGGAGATTTAATGGAAGCGAACGGTTTTAACTTTGTTGAAATAATGAAAAATGCTAGTTTGGTTGTTCAAATAGATTTTTTCATATTAATTCTTTTTTCGATTGTTTCATGGGGAATAATTTTAAAAAAGTATTTTCAATTGAAAAATTTTAAAAAAGTTGACTCAGCTTTTTATGCAAAATTTAGATCTGTTAATAATGACATTTTAAATATGAAGGCAGAATTAGAAAATCAAGAAGACTTTCCTTTGAAACTTGTATTTAACTCTGGCGCAGAGGAATATGAAAACTTTTTAAAAATTAAGAAAGAAAAAAATATTGATCTCAAAGACCATTTTATAGGATTTGGCTTAATTTCTTTTTCTAGAGCTTTAAAACATGGTCAAAATGAATCAATTATTTATTTAAAATCATCTCTAACAACATTAGCTTCAATAGGTTCAATTGCTCCATTCGTTGGTTTGTTTGGAACAGTCTGGGGAATTATCCATTCCTTTGTTGGATTATCAACAGCTTCTGCTTCCTTACAAAGTGTCGCACCAGGGATTGCTGAAGCATTAATCGCTACGGCGGTCGGGCTTGTCGCCGCAATTCCTGCTGTATGGTTTTATAATTATTTTGATTCAGAGCTTGAAGAAATAAATTTGTATATGGAGTCTTTTTCGGAAAGTTTCGTTAATCGAATTGAACGTTCACTATTTTAAGGATTTTGTATGGGGATGAATTCAAAAGGAAAAAAATTTGCTGATATAAATGTGACTCCAATGGTTGATGTCATGTTAGTGTTGCTTGTTATTTTTATGATAACAGCTCCATTGATGTTAAATGGTATTAAACTAAAGTTACCAAAAACTAAAGAAGTTAACAGACTAAATATTTCACATTCTCTAGTCGTACTTAGTATAACGAAAAATGAAGAATATTATTTAGGAAAAACTCTTGTAAAAAATGAAAATATAACAAAATTAATTAAATCAAAAATTAATGTCATTAGTGATGTTTTATATTTAAGGGCTGACTTTTCATTAAAGTATGGGAAAGTCGCAAAAATTATGTCATCTCTTAAGAATGCTGGTATAAAGAACATTGCTCTTGTAACCGAGATTAGTAAAAAATGACAATGACTAGAAATCAATCATTTTCAATAGCTTCTATATTGTCATTTTTAGTGTCACTACTACTTCATGTAATATTATTTTCTAGTTTTTTTCTAATTTCTAAATTACTTCTGACTAGTCAAAAGAAGTTTTTGTATACTTATGTTGAAAAATCCGTAAAAGTTGACATGGTAGCTATGCCTGAATTTACAATTTCTGAGTTAAAAAATATTCAACAAGGTGACAATTTTGAAGAAGAAACGACTATTGATACCTCCAAAAATATTGATCCAGTGATTGATAAAGATGCATTTAATGTTGAGAAGAAAAAAATTTCTTTTAAAGATTTACTTAAGAATCTAAGTAAAAAAAATGTAAAATCACGAAAATATAAAAAAGTTAAAAGAAAGAATGGCTCTTCTTTATCTTCTGGTAACAAAAAAATACTCAGTAAACTAATCTTTTCTGGAAACAAAATTCAACAAGGCAATTCGGCCTATGGAAACTCAGAAGCTTCTAAAGAAAACTCTATTTTTAATAAATACGCTTCAGGTTTGCCTGACTTAGTTAAAGTAAACTGGACTCTTCCAACATATTTATTAAACAAAAAATTAAAATGCAGAATCAGAATTTTTATCAATTCAAATGGACGTTTAATAAATTATCAGTTTCTTGAAAAAAGTGGTAATAATGAGTTTGATAATCGAGCACTACTTGCTCTAAAGAAAACCAAGGAATATCCCATACCAAATAAGTCGATTTCGCAAAAAGTAAGTTCAGGTGAAATTGTTATGGGATTCCCTTTATAGGAGAAAAGATGCATAAAATATTTATATTTTCTAATTTACTATTACTGTTCTCTATTTCTCTTAATGCAACAGAATTAAAAATAGTTCCGGTCGGAGAGGCCCAAGCTGACACGTTAAAATATTCAATTAGTATACTGAAAGATAATAATGCTTCGCTGAAAACTATAAAAAATATTCTAGTAAATGATTTTAGTTTTTACAGAAGCATAATTGAAAGAAATCAATCATCTTCAAAAAGTGATTTGTTAATAAATATTAAACGGGAAAATAAGTTTGTATTTATTGAAACAACTTTTAATGAAAAAAAAATAACCAATAAGGTTAACTTAAAATTCAACAGAAAAGATATTCATAAAGTAGCAGATAATATTTATAATCTGATAACTAACAAAAAATCAATATTTAATTCTAGTATAATATTTGTATCAGATAGAACTTCCAAAAAAAGAAAAATTGTAAAAGAACTCTACATTATGGACTTTGATGGCTTTAACAAAAAAAGATTAACATTTTTTAATAAAACAGTAGTTTCTCCTGCATTTTCTCCTGACAACAAATTAATCTCTTTTTCTTTAATAGAAGGCTACGGAAAATCAAAAAATATTAATCTTTATACTTTAAATTTACAAAATAAAAAATTTAAGAAAATTTCAACTTATAAAGGAATGAACTCAGGAGCAATATTTAGCCCAGATGGAAAAGAGTTAGTTTTAACTTTATCTATAAATGGCAATGCTGAAATATATAAAATTAATATTAAGTCGAAAAAACTTATAAGGCTAACAAAGAACTATGCTCCAGATGTAGATCCTTCTGTATTTGGTAACAAATTGACATTTTTATCTGGTCGACCAGGCAAGCCAATGATTTATGTTTCAGATTTTGATGGTTTAGAAAAAAATGTAAAAAGAATAAGCTATGTAGGTAAGTTTAATGCTACTCCTAGATTCTCACCCTCGGGAGAAACTATTGTGTTTTCCTCTTGGCTAGATAATCGATTTGATCTTTTTCGTATAAACTCTAACGGTACAGGACTCTCAAGGCTAACAAAAGATTTTGGCTCGAATGAAGACCCCAACTATACAAATGATGGACAGTTTATTGTGTTTTCTTCCCAAAAAGTTTATAGCCGCAGCAAAGCTGTTACAAATTTATACATAATGGATAATGAGGGACAAATTATAAGCAAACTCACTAATAATTATGGTAACTGTCAAAGTTCTAGAGCATCTAACTAGCTAAATATACAAGAATACATGTAAAAAAAATATACACCCGAGTAAAAAAGTCTTGTATGTTTCTATGACACAGTGTATTATTTACACATCAAAGCGGTTCGTTAGTGGATAAAAATTACAATTAATACTCTAGGAGAGAAAAATGAACAAAAATTTGTCGTCTAATTCTTTGACATTAATCGATCAACTAAAACTTAATTTACTATCTACTTTAGATGAAGGGAAGTTTTACTCAGTACTTTCTGACTACCTAAATGAGAATGGTGTTAAAAGTAGTATTGACTGTTATATTAAAAATGATGAGCAATCATTAAATCAAATTCTTAAAAATAATAAAATCGAAAAAAGTGATCAAAAGATTATTGGTGTCTTAAAAATGGTGTCTAAAAATAGATCATCATATTTCACAAATAGTGTTTCAAGTGATCCTCTTTTTGCTTCAATCGATAATAAAAAATTCTCAAAACAATTATGTGTGCCTCTCGTTATAGAAGGTGTGGTTGTTTCAATTCTTATTTTTAAACGTAAAGAAAATGAAGAATCGTTTGAAAGAACTGATGTAACAACTATTTTATCGATTACTAACGAGTTAAGCCAACCACTTTCAAACTTATTAATGTATTTGGAAGCTAAAAGGTTAAATCGTGAATTACAAAACACTATTAATTCAAATAATACAGTAGAAAAAGTAAGTAGTAATCAAGACGAATTAAATGAAAATGATAAAATCTTTAAATTAGTATTAAGATCTAAGTCAATGCAAAGAACTAAAATGCTTGCGGACAAACTGTCTCAAACAAACTTAAGTTTTACTATTGAAGGTGAGTTAGGAACTGGTAAAGAATTTATGGCCAAATATGTTACTGATAAAAGTAGCAGAAAAGAAAGTCCATTCGTAACTTTTGATGCTTCTACAGTTGATCCTATCTTAGCTGATGTATTACTCTTTGGTGCAAAAAGAGAAGGAATGCCTTTAAAAGAAGGACTTATTGCAAGAGCAAATGGTGGAACATTATTAATTAAAAATGTATTCTTATTACCAGAAAATGTTCAAAGAAAATTATTAAATGTGATAAAAGAAAAAGTGTTCGCAAGAAGTGGTGAAGAACAATTTCGTAAGGTTGATATTAGAGTAGTTGTGTCGACAAGAGAACCTCTATCAAAATTTTATGAAGAGGGTCGTCTTAGACAAGATTTTTTCTTTGAAGTAGCGAGAGTTACATTAAATATTCCAAGTCTTCTTGATCGAGCAGATGATATGGATCAACTTGCTAGTCATTTTTTAAATAAAGGAAGAAGCGTTGATGATCATAAATCTTTTTCACCAGCAGTATTAAATTCTTTTAAGAGTTATAACTGGCCTGGAAACGTTAGAGAGTTAGCAAATTTATCTGAGCGTGCTTATATGTTATCTGAAGGAATGATTATTGAAAGAAGCGGAATAGAAAGTAAGATTGTCGACAAAAATGATTCGAACAATGAATCAAATAAAGCAAGTCAGCTTGATGAAAATTTTGTTCAAATTTCACTTGAAGAGGTTGAAAAAATGCATATTTGTAAAATGCTAGAACACCTTGCTGGTAATAAGACTAAGACGGCAAAAGCATTAGGCATTACGGTAAAAACATTGTATAACAAGTTGCATGCATATAACTTAATTGAAGCTAAGCAATAAGAAAATATATACTAAAATTAAAGACCAGGAGTAAAATATGACAGATCAAATTCAAGATATCAAAAATAACGTAGAAGCACCAACGCCAGGAGCGGGAAAATCACTTAAAAACTTTAGGGGATTTTCTGAAGTTGAAGCTTTATATAGATTCGTACATGAAAATGACATGAAACGAGAATGTGTAAAAGCCTTGGATCAGGTAAAAGCATTTGAAAAGAAAAGTTCTTCTAAAAAAACAAGAACTAGAAAAGCGAAAGCAAAAAAAATATTACAATAAATTAAGGAATAATTATTCACATGGAAGTGAAATCATCATCAGTATTATATGACCCTTTATACGGATATATAAAATTAACAAAGGTCGAGCGAGAAATACTCGCAAGTCCTTTTTATCAACGTTTAAGATTCATTAAGCAATTAGGATTTTCATATTATTTATTTCCCGGAGCAGAACATTCTAGGTTCGGACATTCTGTTGGAGTCATGCATAATGCTCACCTGATCTTAAAATCATGTAAAAGAGCAGTTAGTGATCAACAATTATTTGATAAAAATTTTAATAGTCCTGAAAAAGAATACCATCAAGCAGTTCGCTTGGGTGCTTTAATGCATGACCTAGGTACATTTTGCTATTCTCACACAACGGAAATGGCATATATTAGCTATGGTGAAACTACAAATGACAAGAAAAATTCAAAAGCCCTTCAAGATGATCATGAAAATCTGGGGTCATTTATAATAAAAAATACTGATTATGATCAAGGTATTACAAAAATATTGAAAAATAATAATGTTAATGTTCAAAGAATTTCTGATCTTGTAAAAGGTGTAGATACTTCAATATTGGCTAATCAAATTCTTCATTCAGAAATAGATTGTGATCGGATGGATTATTTACTGCGGGATGCTTATTATACAGGACTAAAGTATGGATCATACGATAGAGACTACTTACTCTATCATTTTAGGGCTGCAAATATTTCGGGGCATGACGTTTTAACAATCAAACACAACGCAATAAGGTGTATAGAAGATTTCCTTATGGCTCGTTTTGCTTGGTATTCACAAGTTATTAGATCTAGTAGTGGTGCAAAGTATGATGCTGTTGCAGAAAAAATAACATTCTATCTTTTAAATAATGGAATGATTTTCAAATATTCAGACTTACTTGATATGATCTCAACAGACGCCATGAAGTTTTATGGATTTAATGACAATTATTTTATGAATAAACTTCATTCATATTTTATTGATGGTGATCTAGATAAAGATCCACAAATAAAAGACATGGCTAAATGCTTACTTCTTGGTACTGGTGTTCGAACTATTCGTTGTGCGGAACTACAAGAAAAGTTACTTAATCAAAATGAACCAGACAAAAATAAGAAAATATTCAAAAAAGCTAAAGATAAAGTAGAAGAAATTTCTAATTATTTAAAAAAACATGGAAAAAAATCTGATTGGATAATATCTGATATTCCAACAAAAGAAATTCGTTTTATAAAATCTAAAAGTCGAATAATTAAAAGCAAAGAAAATGAAAATATTTTACTAGAGAGAGATCCTGTGAGAATAATTTTTGAGAACGGTGATATTAAATTATTAAATGATATTGAAGGTTCAGTTCTAAATAATTTACAAAATGTTAAGAATTTTATTCCGAATGCTTACTGTAGTAACTCAGCTTTTCATCTTTTGATTTCTGCTGGTATTATTGACGATATTAAAATTCCTTTATAATTAGACAACTAGGATTTCTAACTACTTCTTACATTACATATTTACTCTAGAATTTTTATCCACGATAAAGATATGATTACCTTCATCCAAGAAGGGGAAACAAATGAATCAAATATATCTTTTAATGTTACTTATTATATTTTCAGGAACTGCTCAATCAATTGAATTTGTTAAAGTACCAAATTCCTATATTGTTAAATTTAAAAGTTCTAATAATTTAATCCAAACTCGAAACCTAAAAGAAATTAAACTGTTCGGGTCGGAATTTACTAATATAAAAAAAATTACTGATTTAATTTATTCCGTTGAGTTTCCTATTTTTATATCAGGAAGTAATATTGTTAATGAAATTAAAAATAATTCTAATTTGTTATGGATAGAGCAAGATATAATGGCTATTGGTGATGCGAGAGAAACAATTCCAAATGATCAGTTTTTTGAAAAACAGTATCATCATAAACTTTTAAATTCTGTTGAAGCATGGGAGATCAATCCGGGAGATCAATCAATAATTGTTGCCGTCACTGATGATGGATTTCAGTTGGATCACAATGATTTAAAAAATGTTTGGGCTAGAAACGAAAATGAAATTCCTGACAATGGAATTGATGATGATCAAAATGGCTATATTGATGATTCAATAGGATGGGATTTCAGTAACAACGATAATGATCCTAGTTCGAGTTATTCCTATGGCGCTCATGGAACTCATGTTGCAGGAATTATAGCTGCAGAGAAGGATAATTCAATTGGAGTTGTCGGTATGTTTAACGGTGCGAAAGTGATGCCACTTAAGTTTTATGGAAAAGGATCTTGGACTGCTTCTGTTGTACTTGAAAGTTATAAATATGCCGCTGACAACGGAGCTAGGGTCATTTCTACAAGTTATAATATCGATGGAATGGCGGGAAATAAAATTTATCAAGAAGCTTTAAATTATGCTGCCTCTAAAGATGTTTTAGTTTTCAATTCAGCAGGTAACGGCAATAAGCAAAACTCTAGTCGTTCAAATGAAGATAACGTTATTCTTGTAGCCAGTCTTCAGTCTGGAAGTGACAGTTCAAAATGGGATATTAGAAGTCGATTTAGTAATTATGGAACGAAAGTTGATATCGCTGCTCCAGGAGATCCGATTTATTCAACAGTTAGACATGGTAAATATATGGATATGAGTGGAACGAGTATGGCTACACCTGTCGTTGCAGGAGCGGCTGCCTATGTTTGGAGCTTAAATCCTGAGTTTACAAGAGAGCAAGTGATAGCAGCTTTATTGTTATCAAGCAAAAAAGTTGACGATAAAAATCCTTCTTATATAAATCAACTAGGAGCAGGTCGAATAAGTTTAGTGAATATTGCTAATGAGAATTACCGAAGAACAGAATTAATTAATCCTATCTTCTTAGCTGGGACAAAAAAAATTAAAGTAAAAATTGATGGAGTTTTTTCAAAAAAGATTTTTAAAAGTAGATCCAACTTATTTGTAGTAAAAAATACTGAAAGTGGTGAAATTTTAAGCAATGATAAAATTAAGTTGATAACAAATTATGAAATAGGAACAAATATCCTGGAGTTTAATTTGAATAGTTTAGATCGCGGTAAATATGAACTATTTGGAGATGCTAATTTATTAATTGATCCATTTGGAAATCCAATGGAAAGAGATTTTTCGTTTGATTTTAGATTATAAAAATATCTTATTTTAATTTATTCGAGTTTATAGGTACTTAGAAGAGAAAGTATGAAAAATATTACCTAGACACTTTACTTGAGTTAATAAATTGGGTTAAAATAACTTAGCTCTATTTCCGAGCTCGAGCCAAAGGATTGACTCTGTGAGTAAAAGTATATTTAAGGATACACAACATTCAAACCCGTTACTATTAAATACAAACTGGTATTTTGAGAATATTAAATATTCTTATAGGCTAGGCAATAAAAAAATTAATGCAATTAATGATATTTCCTTTGAACTAAAAAAAGGAGAAATATTATTCTTAACAGGGCCTTCTGGGGCAGGTAAAACAACTTTGTTAAAAATGCTATCAGGTGAGTTACTACCAGATAGTGGAAAGATTGATCCAGGTCCAATCAGAGATTTTTACCCAAAATGCTCATTGATTTATCAAGACCTAAAGCTTCTAGAGCACTATACAATACTGGAAAATCTTGAAATTGTTTTTAATAAAAAAACACATGGATCAAAATCTGATTTTTTAGATAACTTACATTACATTGCAAAAGTTTTAGACGTATACAATCGACTAAACTTAAAAATTAAAGATTGTAATGGTGGACTTAAACAGAAAGTTGCTTTCATGAGAGCTATTTTAACTGAGCCTGATATTTTAATCGCAGATGAACCAACATGTTCTTTAGATTTTGAAAATGCTCATAAAATTTTTGAAATTATTGAATTATATAATCAGAAAATGGGGATGACAGTCGTTTGGGCATCTCATAATAGAGACCTCGTCAGAAGATTTTCAGGACGATTATTACATATCGAAAAAGGGCAAATTATGTTTTCGGGGCATGCATGTTTTATGTAGAGAGTTTTTTTAATATTTTTAAAAAGCAACCAATCAAAACTTTTTTTGTGGTTTTTTTTTCATCAATTTTTGTATTTTCAATTTCTAATAAAACGTATTTAACAAAAATATCAAATTCAATGTTTAGTGCATCCACCAAATCTGATAATTATTTCAATTTTCTACTTGACAAGGGGGCTTCTCATCAACATGTTATTAGAAAACTACGAAATTTACCTGGAGTTAAAAAAATTATTTTAACGAGCTCTAAAGAACTTGATCAAAAGTTAACAGAGTTAAAATTTGAAAGTGATATAATAAATAACTACACTGCAATCAAAGTTATTTTTAATCAAAATTTAAAATCAACATCTGTAAACCTTGTCGTTAACTATCTAAAGCAAATGGTTAGAAGTGATAAAATTATTATAGGACGTATCCATCGATCAAAAATATCAAAACCTGAATTAAGCATGGAATTTATCATTAATAGCTTTTCTGCAATTATATTTTTATTATTTATGATTATTTTTTATATTTGGACTGTCGAAATGAAAAGATATTCATTTCTAATTGAACAATATCAAAATAAAAAATATGCAAGTATTAAAATATCTTCAATTTTTCTTTTATTAATTTTACTTTTAAATTCTTTGGTATTTGTAAATATTAAGTACACATCTCCTAAGTGGTTCATTGTTTCATTTGTTATTTTATCTAGTTCAACTCTTTTACTAAGTGTGAAAAATAAATGGCAATTTTAAGATATATATTTATTGTCATTGTCTGCTTTCCTATAACACATCTTTATGCAGCAATTCCAAATCATAATACCCCCTTAAAAAATATAAAGTATTATAAAAATGAAATTGCGAAAAATAAAAATGAAAATTTGAAATTTAAAAATGAAATTAATACCTTTGAAAAAAAACTAAACTCAATTAATAATAAATATATAAAATTATTAAATTTGAAGTCTCGATTTGATCAAAAAATTATTAAATTAAAATCTGAAAATCAGAATATTACAGCAAAACTCGACAATTTCACATTGGTTTTAAATAAATTAAAACTAAGATACCTTTTAGATCGTTCGGATACCGATGAGGATTCGGCAGCGACGCTTTTAATAAATAATAGATATAATAAAATGTTTAACGAATTGAAAATTAAAAAGAGAAGTATCGCTAATTCTCTGTTTAAGATTAATAGTAGAATTAAGTTAGAACAATCTCGTTTAAGTAAAATATTATCAAAAATAGTATTATTTGAGGATCTTTCAAGAGAGTGGGAGAATAACAAAGCAATAAAAGTTAATAATTATCTTAATAATAATAAACTTATAGCAAGCTATAAGGGAAAAATAAAAATTATAAAAAGAAATCGTTTTAAAAAATCAAAGAAGTTATCATCTCTTAAAAATCTTTTCAATTGGCCAATAAAAAAATATGTAGGAATCAATTTCAAGAAAAAGGGGGTAACTTTCTCTTTTGATAAAAGACTTGATGTGAAAGCTGGTAAAAATGGAAAAGTCTCACACGTTGGTAAACTATCAACTTATGGAACAATTGTTATTATCAAACATAAGAATAATTATAGATCGATTTATTTAGGTAACTTTATCGCTCAAATTAAAAAAGGCCAAAATATTATACAGGGCGATATTATAGGAATGAGTGATCCAAGTGGAGTAAATCAGTTGGGTAAATTATACTATGAAATTAGAAAAAATAATAAATCAGTGAATACAATTAACTTACTCAAAAAGAAAATATAGTAAAATAAATCATAAATTGATACATTGTTAAAAACTTAATATTTGGAAAATTTATGAAAAAATTACAGCTAATTACCTTCATTATTCTTATTTCTTTTTCAGCCTATTCAAAAGAAAGCAAATTTAAAAGTCTGGAGCTTTTTAATAAAGTTTTATATTTAATTGAATCTAAATATTATAGAAATGTTGATTCTGAAAAATTAATTGAAGGAGCTTTAAAAGGAATGATGAATACTTTAGATCCTCATTCTCTATATTTAAATAAACGTGTTTTTAAAAAAATGCAAGAAGATACAAATGGTGAATTTGGAGGGCTTGGTGTAGAAGTTTCACAAAAAGATGGAGTCATCACTGTAATTACTCCAATAGAAGATTCGCCAGCGTATAAAGCAGGAGTAAAGCCTGGTGATAAAATTGTAGAAATTAATCATAATTCAACTATTGGGTTATCTTTAGAAAAATCTATTTTATTAATGAAAGCTAAAAAAGGAGAAAAAGTATTAATAGGTTTAATGCGTCAAGGTCATGACGACATTATCAGAAAAGAGATAGTCAAGTCTGTAATTAAAATCAATCCTGTAAACTCTAAATTAATCGATCATAATTATGTATATCTGAGACTTAAGCAATTTCAAAAAGGTGCAGGTAGCTCAATTTCAAAAAATTTGTTTAAACTAATTAAAAAAAGCAAGAAATATGGGGGAACGAAAGGAATTATTCTTGACCTAAGAAATAACCCCGGAGGTTTGTTAGATGAAGCAGTTAAAGTTTCATCAATCTTTCTTGAAAGTGGTGTCGTTGTCTCTACAGAGTCAAGGGACCCAAAAGAAAAAGAGATCAGATATGTTATTAAAACTGGTAAAAAAATTTTAGAAATACCTCTTGTTGTTTTAATTAATAGCTCTAGTGCTTCTGCCTCAGAAATAGTAACGGGCGCTCTTAAAGATCACAAACGAGCATTAATTATGGGAAAAACATCCTTTGGTAAAGGATCTGTTCAAACAATAGCTAAAATCAGTAAAAATCAGGGTATTAAATTAACTATTGCTCAGTATATGACACCGCTTGGTAAAAAAATTCAAGCAATTGGAATTAAACCTGATATAGAATTACCATCGAATGAAGGCAATTGGGTTGAAAAAAATTCTATTATCGATACTTCTGTCAGAGAAAGGGATTTAAAGAATCATCTCAATGCTACAATTGAAACAAAAGAAGAAAAACAAATTAGACTTGAGAAAGAAAAAATTGAACGTAAAAATAGAATTAGTGAATATAAAAAATGGAAGAAAAATAAAAAAGTTAATAAAAACAAAATTAAAGAAACAAGTGATAAAGATTACTGGGTGTTTCTAGCTAAAAGACAATTAAAGAGTATTGCTATTTATAAGTCACTCAGACATTAATAAATAAAATGAGAAACTTAAAAAAAATTGAAAACGTTTCAGAATTATTAAAGCGTATAAAATTTCATTTAGAAAAGCCTTTTTCTTCTATCGAAGTAAAAGGAGAAATATCAAATATTTCAAAATCAGTTACGGGCCATATCTACTTTAATTTATCAGATCATTCGTCAAGTTTATCTTGCGCTTTTTTTAAAAATGATTATTTAACTGCCTGTTCTATCAATCCTGAATTAAGAAAGTTGTCAAAAGGAATGAATGTAATATGTCGAGGGCCAATTAGTGTTTACACTCAACGTGGAACATTTCAATTAATTGTCAAATCTATTCAGATTGAAGGAGAAGGAAATCTTAAAAAGCAATTTGAAGAGTTAAAATCTAAATTAGCTTCTGAGGGGTTATTTGACCTGTCATTAAAGAAAAAATTAAAAACACTACCGAAAAAAATAGCTGTAATAACTGCTCTGCACGGAGCTGCACTAAAAGACTTTTTAAATGTATTTAATCGGAGAAGTAAACTTACGGATATTATGATCGTTCCAACACTTGTTCAAGGGGAACGAGCGGGGAAAGCGATTCAAGATTCTCTAATTAAAACCATTCGATATAATTTAAAACAAGATATTGAAAATAAAATAGATGTCATTGTTCTCACCAGGGGAGGTGGAAGTGACGAGGATTTATGGTGCTTTAATGATGAACAATTAATTTGGGAAATATTTAATTGCCCAATTCCTGTTGTTAGTGCAGTAGGACATCAGAGAGATTTTACATTATGTGACTTTGTATCAGACGTAAGGTGTGAAACTCCTTCTAGTGCAGCTGAGCTACTCTCACAAGATGGTATGGAATTAAATGTTAAACTTAATAATATAAAAAAACATCTTGAAAATAGTTGTAATAATATTCTTTACCAATACAAAAACAAATTACATAGTTATAAGCCCGACCAATTATTTTACAAACTTAATGAAAAAATAAAGTTTCTCGACAATAAATTAGAAAAATTAAATGTAACAAAAAAATCAGATATGATTTTTTCTCTAAATGAAAAAAAAGTACATCTCGATAATTTGATTAGTAATATTGAACATACTGTAAATTCAAAAGTCGATAATTATAAGAATAAATTAAATTTATCGCACGGGATATTGCTTGCTTTAAATCCAAACTCTGTATTAAAAAGAGGCTATTCCCTTTCTGTTGATAAAAATGGTAAAGTTATATCAAGTGCAAATAAATTTGATAATTTAAAAGATAACGAAGTAATACTTCGTTATCATGATGGAGAGAGAAATGTATCTAAAATATAAAATCGTTTTTTTCATATTGATTACTCTTATAGTTTCATGCAGTTCTAATAAAGTAAAAAAATCAGATACAAGTAATAATATTAAACTTACTAATCAAAATATTAATTTTTCCGAAACAGTGGAATTAAAGAAATTAATCAATATCTTAATTCATCCAGGTGAAGTTCGAATCTTTTCATTAAAAGCGCAGCCAAGTGATGATTATGAAGTCTTGTGTGGGAAAAAAAATATAAAAAGTGATTATTATAATAATCGATTAGTTTTTGTTATAGCAGAAAGTTATTTTTCAAAAAAGAATGCTTATGAATGTTATATTAATAAAGATAAAGTTCGACAGACTCTAATAACAGTAAAAGTTAATAGCAGAAAATATCTACATGAAAAATTAAATGTTGATAAAAAACGTGTCCAATTATCAGCAAAGAATTTAAAAAGATATCTTAGAGAGAAAAAACTTTTAACAAAAAAATACAAACTATCATCACAAAAACTTATGTTTACTAAACCATTTACTATTCCATTAAATAGTAAAGTTACAAGTATTTATGGAACTAAACGAATTTTTAATAATCATAAACATACTCAACACCTTGGGACAGATTTTAGGGCAAAGGTTGGTACACCAATCCCTGCAACTAATTCTGGAAAAATAATATTTGCAGGAGATTTATTTTTTACGGGTGGCACAGTAATAATTAATCATGGTTTAGGAATATATTCTATTTATGGCCATCTCTCTAAACTTCTCGTGACTGAAAATCAAAAAATTTCACGTGGTCAAATAGTAGCTCTTTCGGGGAAATCGGGTAGAGTAACCGGTCCTCATTTACATTGGGGGCTTAAGATATCAGGGCAATATATTGATGGAATATCTATGATTAAAGAGTCTCAAATATTTAAAGAAAATGAATAACGAACTACCGATCTTTTCAAATTATAGTTTTCCATACCTACAAATTTTAAATAAATTAGATAATAATATAAATACAGATTTTAATTTATTTGATTATTCTTGTATTCATTTTAAAAGAAACAAAATATACATTGATTCAAAATTGAATTGTGAGAATTTATCACATATTGTAATCAATGAAAAAGTTATTGAAAATACTAATCGAAATCAACTCAGCAAATATGATAAAAAAAAGCTAGAGCTTATCTTAATTAAAGAAAATAATAATGCTCGGAATACAATTTTAGAAAAATTAGTCAAAAAACTATCAAAAGGGATAAAAACAAAAAGTAATCAAAATTTTGATTATATATGGAGCGCAAAATCAATTGATCAATTAGAACTATCTATTAAAAAAAATGTGAAATCTATCAGTGATGAACTTAACTATTGTAATGAAAATGATTTTTTTAATAATAAAATTTATCAAAGCGAATGTGTGCTACCTATTTTTGTCTCGAATAAATGCTTCTTCTTATATTCAAATATATCAAGAATCTCACTTCTCGAAGATTGGACTTCATTGGCCAGTGAAATAAATGAATGGAATGAGCTAAATCAAATGAATGAAGATTCTACGTCTTGGATAATTGAACATAGTGAACCGATATTTGTTTTTGATGCAAATAATAAAAATGTATTTCATAATAATGCATTTTCAAAACTAAATCTAAGTTCAAGTGATCTGTTAAGTATTATTAGCCAAAAGAATGTTGAGCTAAATAATATCTATTATGAGTTAATTGAATCAAATTTTTTAGCAAATAATGAAGAATATAAATGTTATAGATTAAATTCAAATATGAAAAAAAATAGTAATAAACCTTCAATAGAAAATGAAGAATTGGGTATTATTACGAGCTCTATAGCACATGAGTTAAAAAATCCCATAGCTGGTATTTCTGCTGCTATTGACGTTTTAGAAGTCACAGAAGAATTAAATGATGAGTTTTTAGAGCTACTGGAGGAAATGAAAAAAAATGTCTCTTCTTGTAAAAAATTAATTGAAATATTTTTAGGGTTCTCTAAAACGACTATAAGTGGTTTAAAAAAAGGAACGCTCAATGAAGCTCTAAAAGAATCACTTAGCTTGCTTCGTTGTCGATTAGTCGAACTTGGTTATAAAACCAAGTTCAAATTTATCGGAGAAAATAATTCTTTTATTGTTAGCACCTCTTCTATGACTATGTTTTTTTATCTTTTATTTAGTGAAGTCTTAACACACTTGGAACATAATAAAATTTTTGATAATGAACAGCAAAAAGAGATTTCTTGCATCTTTCGTTTTGAAAGTGATTTACTTGAAATTGAGTTTTTGAATTTAAACAATATTAATAATCTTTTTTCATCATCTAATTTGATTGAATTTGTAATTAACTACGAAGGTTTAAGATATTCACAAAGGGATAACTTATTAACTCTTAAAGAATGGAGTCTTGAGTAATGACTATACTATTAAGTAACTTTTTAACAGTATTTATAGGTGGAGGATCAGGAGCAGTGCTGAGGTTTATTAGTTCGCTACTGGTTAGCAATATTACTAAACATCTCTGGTTAGGAACGTTATTTGTTAACTTACTTGGATGTTTAATTTATTACGTTTCATATCGATATTTCCCCACCGATAAGTTAAATATATATCTTGTAAGATTAGGGTTTTGTGGAGCTCTTACAACATTTTCTACTTTTTCATTTGAGTCGATTCAGTTATTTCAATCAGGACGAATTGTAGAGGGGATTTTTTCAATTATTCTAAATGTATTTTTGGGGATAACATTCGGTTTGTTGATTCTTTAAAGTAAACTCTTGTAATTGTTTAAGTAATAAATCACTGTTTTCATTTAGGGTTTCTTTACTAAAAGCAAACAATGTTTGATTATTTACACCAGCAGAAATAACTCTATTTATCATTTGCTTATATTTGGGATGCATACTATTATTTTTTTGCTTAATTTTTTGGCCTTTGACAGATCGATTACTAATAAACTGTACGAGTCTTTTTTTATGTGCAGGAAATCTAAATATTAAATGATTCTTGTTATTTGTAATATTATTACAGCAAATTATAAATTGTTCAGGTATTAAATGTGGAATAATGACAAAGTCTATTAACTCTGAATTTTCGTTAAAATATTCTTTTTGATGAGTTTTTTTGTCAAAGGATAGGTCGTTAAAGTTATTTAATATATCAGTTTTTTCATCCTGCGAAAATTTATTAAAAAATTGATTAAAGTTAATTACTGATTCAAGTAAGTGGCCAAATACTTTAATTGTTACGGTTTTCCATGTAGTCTTCAATATTTTGTCGGTGATGAATTTATTTGTTTTTCCGTCTTTTATTGGAAATGAAAAAAGGATTACTCCGTTGTTACCTTTTAAAGTGATTAAAGCATTATATGTATTTTTATCTAGAAACTCTAAAATTTCTTCTGAAGTATGGTGTTCCTTTTTGTAGTGGATCCGATCTAATTCGTAGCGATTTCTTGGGTAATATAAATGATTAATTTTTGTGATATTCTTGTAAATAAAAATATTTAAGTAGTTCAGTAGTAGTTTAGCTGCTGCCTCAGCATCAGCTAGAGCTCTGTGGGCTTTATCTAATTTTATTCCAAAGACTTTACTCATATATGTTAAATTTGAATTTAAAATATTAGGCAGTAGATATTTTGTCATAAGGTTGGTGCACAAACTTTTATTTTCAAGAGTAGGTCTATTTAGTCTTGTTAAAACAGAATTGAAAAAAGGAACATCAAAGGAAGTATTGTGGGCAACAAGAATTCTATCTCCCATAAACTCTAATATTTCGTCTACTTTGTCATCAATAATAGGTTGATCTTGAACATCTTTATTTGAGATATGAGTTAATTTTTGAATAAATTCTGGGATATTCATTTCAGGATTTATTAAAAAATTTAATTTTTTTGTTATTTTTAAATTTTCAATTTGAACAAGTCCGACTTCAATAATTTTGTCATGTTTTTGGTTGCCACCTGTTGTTTCTAAATCAAATACACAGAATTTTAATTTTGAAACTAACTCGTGAGAGTTTATTTTTTCCATAGGTCCTCTTTCGAATATTCATTCGATTATTTATTTAAATGTGAAGCAGAAAATTGATAAGGCATTAATTTATCAAATTGAATTTCTTTTTCGTTTCCTTCTTGGTCACCAATAATAATGGTTAAATCTTTTTCTGCAAACTCAGCTATAACTTGTCTGCAAAAACCACATGGAGGCCAACCATCTTTACTATATACATATAATTTTTTAATTTTAATTTCATTTTCCGAGACTGCTTTAAATATCGCAACTCTTTCGGCACAAACTGTTCCGCCATAACTGGCATTTTCGACATTGCAACCTGAATAATAGTCACCTTTAGTTGTTACTAATGCTGACCCTACTTTTACTTTTGAATAGGGAGAGTAAGCTTTTTCTGAAGCTTCTTTGGCTAAGATTCTTAATTGTGTCTTCATTTAAGTTTACTTATAAATGTAACAAGAATTTTTGAAAATGAATCCATAACTTTAGCAGCGGTTTCTTTTACTTCATCATGAGAAAGAGGTTGGTCTAAAATCCCTGCGGCCATATTACTTATACATGATACTCCTGCAACTTTTACACCCATGTGATTTGCTGCAATTGATTCAGGAACAGTACTCATCCCAACCATATCTGCTCCAAGTATTCGAAGCATTTTTACTTCTGATGGTGTTTCGTATGTAGGACCAAGTAAGCCAGCGTATACTCCTTCTTTGTGAGTAATATCTAAATCATAAACAGTATCAATTAATTTTTTCCTAAGCTCAGTACAATAGGCTTTTGTCATATCAGGAAAGCGTGGACCTAATTCATTTATATTTTTTCCAATAAGAGGATTTTGGCCCATCATATTAATATGGTCTTTTATAATTACCAAATCACCTGGTTCAAATTCTTCGTTTACTGCTCCAGCGGCATTTGTTAGTAAGAGTGATTCAATCCCCATTACACAAAGAGTTCTTACATGAAAGACAATTTCTTCCATTGGCAAGCCTTCATAGGCGTGAACGCGACCTTGAAGAACTGCTACCTCAACTCCTTTTACTCTTCCTATTATTAATCGACCTTCATGTCCTTCTACTGTCGTTTGATAAAAATGAGGAATGTCATTATAAGATATAATTACTTGGTCTTCTATTTTTTCTACAAATGATCCAAGACCTGAACCTAATACAATTCCTACCTTTGGATTTATTTCTGTTTGATCTTTAACATACTGAGCAGCTGCTCCTAACTTTTCATACATCTATTTACTCCATTTAATATCTGTTTTATATATGAGTTTAGCTTCGGTTGGTTTTGTTTTTGAATAAGAATAAACGTTAACCAATATTTCTTTTTTTATTTTTTCAACGATTGATTTCTGATTTTTATTAAAATGAATTGTGATAAGAGGTGAGTTCTTTGTTACTTTGTCGCCAATTTTTTTATGAAGTGTGAAACCAACACCATGATCCAACTTATCTGTTTTTTGTTTTCGTCCACCACCAAGGTCTGTACATAATAAACCTAGCTTAAGACCATTTATTGTTTTTATATAGCCTGAATTATTTGCGTTAATTACACATGTTTCTTTAGCAGTTGGAAAATTCTTATAATTGTCGACATACTTATCAGAAGCACCTTGATATTTTAAGAGTGATCTAAAGCTTTTTAAAGCCTCTCCATTTTTGATAGATTTTTTTGCCATCTTAGTTGCTTCCGAAATATTTTTAGCAAGACCTGCTAGAACAATCATTCCTGCTGCAAGGTGAATTGAAAGATCAGTGATGTCTTTAGGCCCTTTACCTTTTAAAACTTCTATACATTCAATTACTTCGAGAGAGTTACCAATAGTAAGTCCTAAAGGCTGATTCATATCACTCATTACTGTTATGATATTTTTATTGCTTCTAAGAGCAGTCGACTGAATACTTTTGGCAAGCTTTTGAGCATCTGCCTTCGTTTTCATAAAAGCACCAGAGCCAAACTTAATGTCCATGACGATACCGCTGGCACCTTCTGCTAATTTTTTACTCATAATGGATGCGGTGATAAGAGGAATTGATTCCACCGTTCCTGTGACGTCTCTAAGGGCATATATTTTCTTATCAGCTGGAGCGATATCTTTTGTTTGGCCAATTAAAACCATTCCATGATTCATTACACCTTCTTTGAACTGTTTTAAATTTAAAGAAGTATTAAAACCTTTTATTGATTCAATTTTATCAACTGTTCCACCTGTATGACCTAAGCCTCGCCCGGCGATCATAGGAACTTTTACCCCACAAGCATGAGCAATTGGAGCCAAAATAAAAGATGTCTTATCTCCAACTCCGCCTGTCGAATGTTTATCGACAACAGTTATATCTTTAAAATCTAAAACTTTACCAGAGTTCATCATAGCGTCAGTTAAGTAAGTAGTTTCTTTATCGCTTGCACCATTTAAAAGTATGGCCATTAATAAAGCTGACATTTGATAATCAGGAATCTTATTTTCAGTATATTCTTTTATTACTGATTCGATCTCTGGTTTTGTAAGTTGTTTGTTATTTCTTTTTTTTGCAATTATTTCAACAATATTCATTGTAACTTCTTTTTTGTACTTTCTATTCAGATTACTCAATTTATTCTTGATACTTGACTCATTATGAAAAGAATAGTTTTATTTAATAAAGATACATATTAAGCTAGTGCTCTTCACAAGTAAATGTTAGATATTATTTTGGGTTTTTTAGAGGAAATATGAAGAAGGTAAAATTTATCACAATTTCAATTATGCTATGCTTCCTAGTCGTAGCACAAAACTCTTTTGCTCAAGAAGGAGATGGCGGAGACGTCTTTTCTCAATCTACAGACGATATGTTTATTGTTCTTGGAAGCGCTGGAGCTGGAGCGGTTCTTGGTCTTTCAACATTATCTTTCGTTGACGTTCCCGGTGATCATTTAAAAAATATTATCGTTGGTGCAGCCATTGGGACAATCATTGGTGTTGGTGTTGTTGCTTTTCAACAAGCAGGTAAGAGCCGGCAATATTATGAGGGTGCAGAAGGACAAGCAAGTTTAGAGTTTTCGACTAAAGATCGATATGCTTGGCATCAAAAAAATTATTATCAAAATAAACCAAAATCTGAAATAACTTATTTTAATTATATTCGGACATTTTAATGCATAGAGTTGTCGCTTTCATAGGACTTTCAGTATTAATTTTAATTTTATATATCCTTAGCAACAACAGAAAAAAAATCAACTGGCGAACGGTCTTTTCAGGTATATTTCTTCAATTTTTCTTTGCCATTATCATTTTAAAAACTAAGCCAGGTATGTTTGTTTTTGATGGCGCTAAAAATTTTTTTAATTCAATATTAGCTTATACAAATGAAGGAAGTCTTTTTTTATTTGGCCCTTTAGTAGACACAACTAAATTTGGATTCATTTTTGTGGTTTCCGTTTTGCCAACAATTATTTTCGTAAGTTCATTAATGAGTGTCTTGTACCACTTAGGTATAATGCAATTTTTTATCAAATATTTTGCAAAAATGATGGTATGGATTATGGGGACTTCAGGTTCAGAGTCTCTAGCCACTGCTGCGAATATCTTTGCCGGACAAACGGAAGCACCACTTGTTATAAAGCCATTTCTTAAATCAATGACAAAGTCTGAAATCTTAGCTCTTATGTCTGGAGGAATGGCCACTGTCGCTGGTGGAGTTCTCGCCGCTTATGTTGGAATGGGAATAGACGCCGGTCATCTTTTAGCAGCTTCATTTATGTCTGCTCCTGCCGCTCTTGTGTGTGCAAAAATTTTATATCCAGAAGTCGAACATTCTGTTTCAAAAGGTGAATTAGAAATTGATTTAAAAAGTAGTGCCGAAAATGTTATAGATGCTGCTGCTACTGGAGCATCTGAAGGTTTAAAGCTCGCTGTAAATGTCGCAGCAATGCTCTTAGCTTTTATAGCTTTAATAGCACTTTTAAATGGGACATTAAAATACTTGGGGGAATTAATTCATCTAAAAAATCTAAGCTTAGAATTAATTATGGGCTATGCTTTTTCTCCTTTTGCATTTCTAATAGGTGTACCTATAGATGAATCTGTAAAAGTAGGAACACTGCTTGGAAAAAAATTAGTCTTAAATGAATTTGTAGCTTATTTAGACTTAAAGGAAATGATTGGTACTCTCTCAAAAAGATCAGTTATTATTTCAACATACGCCTTATGTGGTTTTGCTAACTTTAGCTCTATTGCTATTCAAGTAGGTGGAATAGGTTCTCTTGTTCCTGAAAGAAGAAGGGATTTAGCGAAACTTGGACTTAAGTCATTACTCGCAGGAACATTTGCCTGTTTAATGACGGCATCAATTGCAGGCATATTGCTTGCTGACTAAAGAATTAAATTTTGATAGAATTTTGACGTATTAAAGGATTTATATGTCAAAAGATTTAGTAATCAGTAAAACACTAAATGAACTTCGTGCGTGTTTAACTGAAAATGGTGAAATTCTCGACTTTCTTCTTGAAAGAAAAGAAGGTGAAGTTGAACAACTTTCTGTGGGAAATATATATTTAGGTCGAGTTAGCCGCGTCTTGCCAGGAATGCAATCTGCTTTTGTCGATATTGGATATGAAAAAGCGGCATTTTTATATGTTAACGATGCTTATATTCCAAGCATTGAAGAACAAAGAAAGATGGCCGTCAAACGTGAAAAAGCAATTGAAGAACAAAAAAATAAACAGAAAATGTCTGAAACTATTCCAGATGAAATGAGTACTCTGTCAGAAATTAGTAATGAAATTCGCTCTGAACGTCCAATAGAGACATTTTTAAAAGAAGGTGATCAGATTTTAGTTCAAGTAGCAAAGGAGCCAATTTCGACTAAAGGCCCAAGGATAACAAGACATATTACCTTGGCTGGTCGACATGTCGTTTTTATGCCTTTTATTGAGCATACAGGTGTCTCAAGAAGAATTGAAAATGAAAAAGAAAGAGACAGACTAAAAGAAATTCTCGACACAATTCGACCTGAAAATAAAGGAATTATTGCTAGAACTGTCGCAGAGGGGCAATCATATAAAGTTTTAAAAAGTGACTATGATATGTTGGCTAAAATTTGGAAAGAAATCCAAAAGAAAGCTAAAAAAGTAAAAGCTCCTAATCTTTGTTATCAGGATTTAAATTTTATTCAAAGAATAATGAGAGACATCTTAGATGAAGATGTTGATAAAATAATTTTTGACGATAAAGATGCTCAAAAAGAAGCAGATAGATTTATTAATAAATTTTTACCATCAATGAAAGGTAAAAGTGAATTTTATAATCACGACGAAACTTCAGTCTTTGAAAAACATGGAATTGATCTTGAGATAGAAAGGGCGTTATCTAATAAAGTTTATCTAAAGTCAGGAGGCGCACTTGTTATTGATCAAACAGAAGCTCTCGTTTCTATTGACGTTAATACAGGAAAATTTGTAGGAAGAAAAAATTTAGAAGAAACAATTTTAAAAACAAATCTTGAAGCGGTAAAAGAAATTGCTTATCAACTTCGAATCAGAAATTGTGGCGGTTTAATTATAATTGATTTTATTGACATGGAACTTTTAGCTAACCGAGAACAAGTTTATACAACTCTGCTTGAAGCACTTAAAAAAGATCGTTCTAAAACAAAAGTTATGCCTATCTCAGAACTTGGTTTAGTTGAAATGACTAGAAAAAGAACTAGAGATACTTTAGTTAGACTTATGTGTAACTCATGTCCTTATTGTGAAGGATTAGGTCATGTTAAAACTCCCGAAACTGTTAGTTTTGAAATTATTAGAAAGCTTGTTGGAGTTCTTGCTAAATCGACTGGCCGAAAAGTTTATATTTACGCTCATCCTGAAGTAACTGCTGGTCTTTGTGGTCAAGATACTGAGATGATTGATATTCTGGAAGATAAATTTGGTAAAGAATTGGTGATTAGATCAGAAAATAATTATCATATTGAACAATACGAGATTTTTCCGCAGAACTTCTAAATAAACAACGCTTTTACTCACTGCACACAACTCCATATTTCTTTACAATTAGAGTCATTTTTGAGAGTTTAAAAATTGATATCGATATAGTAAATGGCATTCTACGAGAGGTTAAAATGTTTGGATTAGGTACAGGCGAATTATTACTAGTGGGGGGACTTGCAATTCTATTATTCGGTGGAAAAAAACTTCCCCAACTTGGAGGAGCACTTGCAAAATCTATTAAAAACTTCAAATCGGGGATGAAAGATGATCCTGAACAAAAAAATAATATAGAAAATAAAAAACAGTCATAAAATTATATAAAGGTAATTTATGATCTCTTCAAAAAATGCGACAAGTTTAATTTCTAATTCAAAATTAGATGTTCAAACATTTCAGATTGATACAAAAGAATCATCAAGTTCAAAAAATTTAATTTTAGCAGAAAAGATTACAGCCGAAAGAGATCAACCTCCCTTTGATCGGGTAGCAATGGATGGAATCGGAATCTATTTTGAAAATGAATCAAATTCAAGTAGATCCTATAAAATTGAAAATATTCAAAAAGCAGGGGAACCTCAAAAAGAATTATCGTCAAAAGAGAATTGTCTTGAAGTAATGACAGGAGCTGTTTTACCAAAAGGTTGTAATACAGTTATTCCTTATGAAGAAATAACAATTAAAAATGGTGAAGCAAAAATAAATCTCGATTATAAATTAAAAAGTCTTAAAAATATTCATTTTCAAGGAAGTGATTTTAAAAAAAATGAAATATTAATAAACGAAAATAAGCAACTAGATTCAACTTTAATTAACCTATGTCTCGGACAAGGAATGAGGTCGATACTAATTAAAAGTATCCCTGAAATTGCTTTGGTTAGTACGGGAGATGAGTTAATTGAATGTGATCAAAATGTGTTAGACCATCAGATAAGAAAGACAAATGTCTATTTACTTGAGTCCATATGTCGAAATCACTTTCCTTTAGTTAAAATTAAACATTATCATTTACCTGATATAGAAAAAGAGGTTTTTAAAACACTAAAAAATATTGTAGCTGATCACAAAATAATTGTTCTCACCGGTGGAGTCTCTAAAGGAAAATTTGACTTTGTTCCAAGTGTTTTAAATGACCTTAATGTAAAAAAAGAATTTCATAAAATAAAACAAAAACCTGGCAAACCAATGTGGTTTGGTGTCGGACCTAAAGAGCAACTAGTTTTTGGTTTACCAGGAAACCCTGTTTCAAGTGCCGTTTGTTTTAGAAAATATATTATAGAGTTTTTTTATAATAAATTAATAAATTCATCAAAAGTAACTAAAGTTATTTTAAATGAAACAATAGAATTTAAAAAAGAATTTACCTACTTTAGACTGGTTAATATACAGAACATTAATGGTTCTTTAAATGTCGTACCTACAAAAATGAATGGCTCAGGAGATCTTAATGCACTGGCTTTAAGTGATGGTTTTGTAGAACTGAATGCTGATCAAGACATTTTTAAAAAGGGAGATGTTTTGAATTACTTTTCATGGGATTTTACAAATGTCTAAATTAATAGATCAACATGGCAGACATATTCACAAGCTAAGACTATCAGTGCTTGATAGATGTAATTTCAGATGTTTTTACTGTATGCCGGAAAATCAACAATTTCTTCCTTCTGAAAAGTTGATGTCCAAAGAGCAGATTTTTAATATTAGTTCTATCTTAGTTGATCAACATGAAATAGATGAAATTAGAATTACAGGTGGAGAGCCTTGTCTTCGTCCCGATTTAATCGATATTATGCTAGAATTATCAAAACTAGATATTAAAAAACTGGGGCTTACAACAAATGGAATGTTTTTAAAAAAAGACCTGCCCTTACTAGCAAAAACAAAGTGTAAATATCTAAATGTTAGTTTAGATAGTTTAAATCAAAAAGGATTCAAGAAATTAGCTGGACGTGATGGTTTACAACAGGTCTTAGAAAGTATTTTTATGGCGAAAGAATTGGGCTTTGTTGTTAAAATTAATACTGTTTTAATGAAAGGAATCAATGATCAAGAAATTAACGACTTTGTAAATTTTTCTTTAGAAAATGATATAGAATTAAGATTTTTAGAATTGATGAAAATTGGTGTTGGCCAAAAATACTTTGATACTTGTTTTATGTCTGCTGATACAACTCAAAAGATAATTGAAACAAAATACTCTTTAGAAAAAGTTAACGTTCCTCTTGATTCGACTTGTTACAAGTTCAAAGTTAATGGAAAAAGTGACATTGGATTTATCGCATCTGAGTCAAAACCTTTTTGTTCGGGCTGTTCGCGGCTTCGTCTTAGTGCTATGGGAGAAATTCGGCCTTGCTTAATGTTAAATAGCGGTATTTCTCTTCTTGAAAAAAATGAAGAAGAAGTTGAACAAATTTTATTATCTACAATCTCGCAGAAACCTATTGATAGAATTGAAAATGTCACTCAAAATATGAATCAGATTGGTGGTTAACTTGCATAATAAATCACCTAATTCATTTACTCATGTTGATAAAAATAATAAGCCAACAATGGTTGATGTCAGTGATAAGACAGAAACTTCTAGAAGTGCACATGCAAGAGCTCATATAAGCTTACCTAAAGTTGTCACTGATCAGTTTATCGATGGAGAAATAAACTCTAAAAAGGGGCCTGTTTTTCAAACTGCAATTATAGCAGGAGTTATGGCTTTAAAAAATACTTCAAATATAATTCCATTTTGCCATCAATTAAATATTGAAGGATCGAAAATCGATATTAAATTAATTGAAAATAAAGCTGTAATAAACTGCACAGTAAAGTGCTTTGGTAAGACAGGAGTAGAAATGGAAGCTCTTATGGGAGCGCAAATTGCTGCAATTACTATTTATGATATGTGCAAAGCATTTGGACATGACATGACTATAGGGCCTGTAAATTTAATTAGTAAGTCTGGTGGTAAAAGTGACTATAAAAAATAAATTCAAATTTCATCCACTTGAAATTTCATTTTGTGGTTATTCTGGGACAGGAAAAACAACTTTAATAAGTAAGATTATAAAACAATTATCAAGTATGTATAAAATTGGTTTTTTAAAACACGATGCTCATATTTTTGATATGGATCATAAAGGAAAAGACACCTTTAAAATGTCAAAAGCTGGAGCGTCTAGCGTTTTAATTACTTCAGACAATGAAAAGAAAAGATGTGTTCAATCTTTCGGTTCAAATGAATTTAGTTTTGGAGAGTCGCTAGATTTAATTGATAATGATTTTTTAATTATTGAAGGTTATAAGCATAGTAATATTCCCAAAATCCTATTCTTAGATGAACAATCGTTAAAAGAATATAATGAAAGTGAAATAGATAATGTTTTGGCCATTATCACTACTGACGATAAATTAAGCGTTGAAAATACACAAAATTTTGATCGAAATGATGTTGATAAAATTTGTGACTTTTTAATTAATTATTTTCTTGAAATAAATTCTAAAACATCTCTTGCAGGGCTGATCCTTGGTGGAGGAAAAAGTTCACGAATGGGGGAAGATAAAACTAGTTTAAATTATCATGGTTTAAATCAAGTAGATTTTATAAGTTCTCTTTTTAGTAGTTTTGAGATGGACTCTTATATATCTTGTAGAAAAGATCAGGAAGCACTGCCTCATTTTAAAGACAAAAACTTAATTTTTGATTTGTATAATGATTTTGGGCCAGCGGCGGGAATTGTAAGCGCTTTGAAAATGAACAAAGACACTGCATTTTTAACAGTTGCATGTGACCTTCCATTTATTGATCGTGATATTTTAGAACTCTTAATTAAAAATAGAAACCCTTTTAAAAATGCTACTTGTTTTTACAATAGAGAGAGAAAATGGAATGAACCTCTTGTGACAATTTATGAACCCAAATCATTTTATAAGTTAAGTGCGATGTTTGCTTTAAATAAATATTGTCCAAGAAAAATGCTTCGAAATTGTGAAATTGAACAGGTGGAGCTGCCTCTCGATTTTTTAAAAAAAATAGACAATATAAATACACCTATTGAAAAAGAAAATGCATTAAAATTATTAAATGAGATGGTTTAAAATGAAGACTAAGGTAACATTAAAGTATTTTGCAATGCTAAGAGATCATACAAAAAAATCAGAAGAAGAAATAGAAGGCACTTTTTCAAATGCACACGAACTTTTTGAATTAATTTGTAGCAATTATCAAGTTAAATTAGATAAATCACAATTCAAAGTAGCAATAAATGAGTGTTATGAAGATTTTAATACCGTTTTAGAAAATGGCGATACTGTTGCTTTTATCCCACCTGTGGCTGGAGGCTAATTATGTTTAGTAAGTCTTTTGAAATAACAACAGAGAACATAAACTCATTACCAAAAACTGACTGGTTCGATTTTCCAACTGCGGGAGCTGCCGTAACTTTTGAGGGGCGGGTTCGTAACCACAATGATGGGAGAAATGTTTCTTTTCTCGAATATCAAACCTATGAAGAAATGTCTGTCAAAGTTGGCAATACAATTTTAAAGAATGCTTTAGATAGATTCGATATTACAGCTGTTAAATGTATTCATAGATATGGGAAACTTAAAATTGGGGATATTGCTGTTTGGGTAGTTGCCGTTTCAAGTCATAGAAGAGAATCTTTTGAAGCCTGTCAGTACGTTATTGATACTATTAAAGATGAATTACCAATGTGGAAAAAAGAACATTACACCGAAGGCACATATGAGTGGGTAGCTTGTCATAGATGTCTTGAACATAGTCACAAAAAACATAATGAGTAATTCTCGTTACTCAAACCAAATTAAATTAAAAGAAATAGGATCTGTTGGCCAACTAAAACTTAAAAATACAAAAGTAACAGTTATTGGTTGTGGAGGTCTCGGACACTCCTTGACTACTTATCTAGGAGCTTCTGGAGTAGGTCACATAGTTTTAATCGATGGCGACCAGATTGAACTTGCTAATTTAAATCGACAGTTTTGCTTCACTGAAAACGATCTTGGAAAAAATAAAGCTGAAATCTTAAAACTATTTTTAAAAAAACAAAATCCTAAAATAAAAATTGAATCCATTAATAATTTTTTAACAGTAGATAATATAAGTTCAAATCTAATGGATTGTGATTATATTGTTGATTGCACTGATAATATAAATATTAAATTTTTAATCCATGATCATTGTTATCAAAATAAACTTAACTTAGTGCAGGGAGCAGTTTTTAAATATGATGGTAAAATTATTAATTTCCCTTTTCAAAAAGACGACTCCTTTTGTTGGAGATGTTTATGGAGTGAAATACCTAAAGTAAAAAACTGTAATGACACAGGATCACTAGGCCCAGTCCTTGGAATATTTGGATCAATGTTGGCATTAGAAGTTATAAAAAATATTTTAAGTATATCTCCTGCTAATTTAGGTACAGAGATACATGTTGATTTACTTGATTATTCTATTTTAAAAAACAAGTGGAAGAAAAATGATGAATGTTCTTTATGTGTAAAACAAAACTTGAGTTTTACCTATGGAATAGATGAATTAATTAATTTTGAAGTTGATTCAATTGACAACTTCAAAGAAATTTATACAATTGATAGAGAAGTTAATATATTAAATAAAAATATAAAATATATAGAACTTCATGACATCAAATCGCTTTTTAATACAAATAATAACCAAGAAGATAAAAATAAAATTCTACTTATATGTAAATCGGGAAATCTTAGCTTTGATTTAGTTCAGAACTTAAGAAAGCAAGGGCATAATAACTTCTACTCTCTAAAGAATGGTATAAAGAATTTATGACAATATTACCGCTGTCTCTATTTTTTTTAATCATTTCTTTTTTATATTCTCTGGTTGGTTTTGGTGGAGGATCTTCTTATCTCGCTCTTTTAATGATTTCAGGAGTTAGTTTTAAAGTTGTTCCGATTATTGCACTACTATGTAATACAATTGTTGTTTCAAGTTCATCATTTCGTTTTTTTAAAAATAAATTATTACGCTTTGATATTTTGATTCCTCTTATTCTTGTCTCAGTACCTGCTTCTTATTTGGGAGGTATTACACATATATCAAAAACACTTTTTACGTTATTTATTGGGCTTTCTTTGTTTATAGCAGGAATACGAATGATATTCTTTAAAACGTCTGACATCGTAAAAACAATAAAACATAAGTCTTTTATCTATTCTCTTATAGGTTTAGTTATAGGTTTTTTCTCCGGATTAATAGGAATAGGAGGTGGTATCTTCTTATCTCCAGTACTTTTTTACCTAAAAGCTGCAAAGCCTAAAGAAATTGCATCAGTTTCATCTTTTTTTATTCTTGTTAATTCAATAGCAGGCCTCGTTGGCCAATATCAAAAAATTCAAGGGATAGAGATTCAGCTAAGTAACTTTCTCCCTCTTTTTGTTGTGGTACTTGTTGGAGGCCAGCTAGGAAATTATTTGTGTAATTATAAAATTTCAGAAAAAAAAGTAAAAGTACTTAGCGGTGTACTCATATTAATTGTTTCTCTTAAACTTTTATACGGAATATTGTAATATTTAACAGGAGATTATTATAATGGAAAAAAAACATATTTTAAAATTAAGCGTTTTATTGTGTTTTGTATCATTATTATTTAATACCAAATCTTTTTCAGGTGTTCCGATTACATTAAATAAAACTCAATATGAAAGTTTTATAACGCTTCTTGATAATAATTTACAGAAATTACCATTTAATTTAAGTGAGCATTCTAAAAAATCAAGTAGTTTAATCTTGCCAAGTAAAACAAAAATAAATCTAACTGAACTACAAAAGATGATAAGTTTTACAAATGATCAACTCATCGATTATTTGAGTAATAAAAAATTAAAAATTATAATTGTTTGTAGTAAACGTAAAAACTACATTCAAAAGATCAAATCACATAAATGTATGTCTATAAAGAAAGTAAAAGAGTTTAAATCACATAGAGGTATTTTAAATGCCATGTATGTTTCAAAATACATAAAATCAAACAAGTTTAACAAAGCTTATATGATAGTTAGAAATGATGCTCCTAAAATAACAATATTACATGAATATATTCACCATCTTCAAGAGACGAAGTCTCCAACGGTTGTTAAATCTAATTATTCCTTTAAATCTATACGAGTCGCTCTTGCTGATTCTCTATTTGAAATTAAAAAGAAAACAAAAACAGAAGAACTTCTCTATAAAGAATTATATTTAACTCAACCTCTTCTTGATGAATTGGAAAACTATGAAGCGATGCTTTTAAATCGAAAAGCTTTTAAATTAAATCAAGTTGAAATTAACGAGATTCTATCAAAATTAAATTTTTATATTAAAAACTGTAAAAATAAAAATTGTAATAAGAAACGCAAACAATATCAAAATATATCAAGCCAAATTAGAGATAGACAAATAATACAATTCCTTGAACTTACCAAATCCTATTCTATAGAAACAAGTTTATTAGAAAAAAGTGTAAATATTAAAAAAAATATTGATTTTAATAAATGGTATTCTAATATTCTTCTAAATTTCTTAAATAAATATAATCTTGTAGGAAGAAAACAAAATGCTATTGAACTATTAAAAAGTAACTTTTCTTCTAAATACACAAGATCTGATCGTGAACAAAATTACAATAAAATCTATTCCTGGATGGCTATAAATATTTTAATCAAGTTTAAATTGAGTAATTCTATCCTACGGGACTATAAAGACTCATTACCAAAAGAATACCGGACTAAGCTACTTTCTGATATTAAACTATACGGATACTATCTTAAGAAATCTAATAAATATCGCCATTTAATAAAGTAGTTTTTTCTCGAATTTCTAAAGATTCAACCGATAATAATAGCCTTGAATAAATTTTAAACGTATGTAATAACGTATGTAATAACCTATGAATAATTACCAATGATATTCGCTAAGGAGCAGCCTATGAGTCAGTCAGATCAAAAAACACTTATTCTATCTCAAGATAAGTTATTACCAAACTTAAGAGATGCTCTTAATAAAATAAAGTCAAAATATGGACAACAATTTTATGCTTGGAAATTAAATGTTTTACATTACGAATCCAGACAGTCTCTTATGATTTGTAACGACAAAAATACTTTAGAGCAATATCAAAATCGAAATGTTTTAGATCATAGTTATCAGATCGTTGTTTACACAAATCACAGTGAACCAAAACTAATGGGATCATCTTCATTTAATATTGATCCATTAAATAATCTAGAGGATCAAATTGATAAAACTTATCAAAATTCTCTTCTTGTAGGAAATAAACCATGGAAGTTGCCTACAAAAATAAATAAAGATTATGAAAAAGTCTTAACTTGTGATCCTATTATAAAAGACGATTTAAACTCCGCCCACAATAATATGATTTCAGAAATAAATGAAAGTATATCTTCTTTAGATGGTGTCAAAGTTAATAGTTTAGAACTTTATACAAATTTACAAACAACATATTTTGAAACATCGGAAGGTTTTAATGGACAAAAAGACAATTCGGATATTTATTTTGAAATGGCAATTGAAAAACTACCATTACCAAACACACAGGAAATATTAAAGTATAAAAAAGCAATTAGTATAGAAGACGCAAATCTTTCAAGTTTTATCAAGGAAACAAGTGACGAAGCAATGAGTATTTCAGAAACTATAGTGCCAAAGACTTCAAGCAATTTAAATATAATTATTGATGGAGAAGCAATTTCTAGTTTGCTGACAAAACTAACTGGACATTTAAATGCAGGAAGAGAATATGAGAAATCTCCTTTTATGAAAAAAGGGGATTCTATACTTTCGACTGATAAAATATCAGGTTCAGACTCTATTAATTTAACTCTTGACCCAACAACTCCTGTAATGGCTCTTTCAACACCATTTACATCTGAAGGCATGAGTCCCGTTAAGGCAAATGTTATAAAGGACAATATTGTTACGAATCAATTAATTCACGAAAGAATAGCACAATATTTATCTAAAGAACCAAATTATATTTTAGGGAACATCATTTTAGATTTAGGTGACTTAAGTAAAACTGAATTAATTGATTCAGTTGAAGAATGTATTGAAATTTTATCTTTTTCTTCTCTTTTAATTAATCCCAATACTCTTACTTGGAGCAGTGAAATAAAATTAGGAAAAATGTTTAAGAATGGTAAGTTGGTTTCAATGGTTAAAGGCGGAGTTATCTCTGGAGATATTAAAATAAATTTAACAAATTTTAAATTAAGTAATCAAGAAGTAAAAGTTAACGAAATAGCTGGAGGCTTTGATGAAGCTAAAGGTTACGTTGGCCCAAGTCATATGTTAATACAGTCGGGCATAAAAGTAGTAGGAGAATAATCATGAGCGGTAAAAGAATAGAATTCCCAAAACATTTACAAAAAATAAGAACATTAATGCCAAAACTTCTAAATATTTTAGAAATAGGACATGAAGAGGAATGGTATAGTTTTATATGGTTAGAAGAGTTAAAAGCTATTAATTGTGTAGCAGCTGTAAACCAATCATCTTCAGAAAGTATGGATAGAGGACTTGTTTTAAGAGTTCTTATTGATGGACAAAATTTTGAAAGAGCAACTAATATATTAAGCGAAGAGAGTTTAATTACTCTAACAAGAGACTTTAGAAGTGAACTCGAAATGAAGTTTAGTAAAACTACTTCAAAAAGCTACAGACCTTGTTCTTGGAAAGATGAAGATAGATCTTTACTTGGAGATGATATTTTAGATCAGATTGTAGGTGATACTACTTCTAAAACTGAAGTTCACTTTTCACCAAAATGCCAACATAACCCGTTTGATAGTAAAATTGAAAAGTTGAGTGAACAATGTAACTCAACACGAAAGGAATTTTTAAAAAGCTCTAAAGAAATTGTAGAAGCTCATTCTGAATATAAAGAACTAGCTGATATTAAATCTATGATTCGTCAAAATATAGTCACTCACGTATTTGTCGATCGAGAAAAGAATATGTCTCAAACTTTGCCAATAACGTTAGCTTACACAATGGGAATGACTCAAACAGGTCAAACTGCCAGATGTATTTCGGGTGGTCTTGGAGGTTTAGAAATTGCTAAACATTCTACTGAAGACAAATTAGAAGTAACTAAACGTTCGTTACAACTAGCTAATGCTAAAAAGTTAATTCCTGGACGTTACCAAGTAATCTCTGGACCTGATGTAACCGGAGTTATAGCTCATGAAGCTTTTGGACATACTCAAGAAGGTGACACTTGGATGAAGGGTCGAAGTATCGCTAAAGGATTACATGAAGCAAAAACAAAAGTCGGAAATGAGCAAGCAAGTATAGTAAATCATCCAAATATGTTTTCAATGGAAGATTTTGCTTATGGTTCAAATGGCTCATATTTTTTTGATCATGAAGGGCAATTAGGTCGTCCTCAACAAATTCTTGATAAGGGAATATTGTCGACACCTATGACTGACTTAACTTCTTCTATGAGATTAAATGTTCCTAGAACTGCTAATGGAAAAAGAGAAAGTTGGCGAAGACCACTTATGACTAGACAAACAAATACTTACTTCACTCCAGGAGATAAAACCGTTGAGGAATTAATTTCTATGGTTAAAGACGGATATCTTGCAAGATGGGCTAGTGGGGGAATGGAAGACCCTAAAGGTGGTAGCTTAACTGCTGGGACGGCTTATCTTGAAGAAATAAAAGAAGGAAAATTAACAGGAGAAGTTTATCTCGGCCCAAGTGGAGGTCACGTAGAACTTTCTGATCCTGTCTTTACTCTTTTAGACAGAATTATTGCAAAATCAAAATCTACTAATGCAAATGATATTCCAGAAAATAAATTTGGTGGTTGTGGTAAATATCATAAAGAAGGAGTTCCAGCTGGCTGTGGTGGCCCATACATATTATGGGAAAGTATTAATTGCGGATAAAAAGTCCATGATGATAAATTGACTTATCTACTAAATTCTTCTTTTAATAAAGTTATAGGATTATCAACTTCAGGAAATAGTCTTCCCGTAGTTAATGAATATCCAACTTTTGTTGCTTCTGCTCCAAGTTCAACTTTAAAAATACTTTTACCAAGAGCGTAGTTTCTATTGCTAAAAGCTAATTTCTTGAGATCAGAATCGCTTGCTTTGTTGATCCATCTTAACATTGATTGGCTATCTGTTACGCTGTAATTTAGAGCAGGATGCCCACTAAAATAACCTTTATTATATTTCCATTCCTTTAAAACAAGGTTTTCAACATTTGATCGAGTAAGACTTTTATATACATGTTTACCGTATTTAAGTAATCCAAGTCCTGTAACAATCCCAATACCTTCAATGGTTAAATTTGTTTTAAAGTTATCTGTGGCAATATCTAATTTCTTTTTCGACGTTATTAATTCTTTTTTGCCACTTTCGGATAACCAAGATGAGTTACTTATATCTGTAAAACTTGATATTTTATTTTCAAATTGTTCTTTAATTTTATACTGGTCATATAGTGAGTAAATTCCAAATGCATTTAAAAGAAAAACACCTCCTGCTAAAATTCCAATAGGAGCACTTCCTGCGACAACAGCGGGTATAAATAATAATGCTGCACCTAGTGGCGCTAAGTATTTAAGAGAATGACTACTTCCTGTTTTAAAAATTTTATCAAAATATGATGAACTGCTTGTTTGAAACATCCAACATAAGTGTTCTTGAAATCGTTTATCATTATTTACAACATTTATAATTGTATCGGGAGCCATTTGAAAGTACATGTGAAGATCTTTTTGATTTTTTGCATAAACTTCATTTTCTTTCTGATAGTCTAATCTCTTGCTGTTGTATTTTTTAGACTTATAATTTTCTTTTGACCAATAATCGGATAAGTAACAAGACGAATTTAAATATAGAATAGTATAATTCTTATTAAGGTAAGTGTGGACGAAACAACTAAAGTTATAATTATTGGCAGTGGACTTGCTGGTCTGTCGATTGCTTCTGAATTAAGCGAAAAATACAATCTCGATTCAATTATTTTAGAAAAAGAAGCTGTAGCTGCTTCAACTTGGTTTAATATGCCTGATTTTCTTAATTTAGTTAGCCCGTGGTATTGTAATCGTCCATTTCTTTTGAAAAAAATTATTTCTCCATTTTATAAAATGCCTGCAAAAGAATATGGCAAATTATTACAAGATTATGCAGAAAAAACTAGTTTTGATATTAGATATTCTCAGAAAGTATCAACTGTTACTTGTATTAATAATAATTTCACAATTGAAACTCTAAATAAAACTTATAAAAGTAAGGTAGTCATTCAAGCAACAGGATATTATTCATTTCCATTTACTCCAAATTATCCAGGACTTCAAAATACAAAAATCAAAACAGTTCATTTTAAAGATTATAAAAACCCTGAAACCTCGCTAAAAGAAGCTCAAAATATTTTAATAATAGGAAAACGAATATCAGCAGGTCAATTACTCTTGGAACTGTCAGATCGTTTTAATGTTTCTCTTAGCACTCGGTCTGAAATTATTTATGGCCCTGGAGAATTTATATGGTCAATTATTTTTCCAATATATCCTTTGCTTGAAAGAGTAGGGTTACTTTTTAACAAGTTTAAGGCTGCTCAGAAAGTAAATATGTTTGGTGGTCGTACAAAACAATTAATTGAATCTGGGAAAGTTAAACTATTTCAGGACATAAAATGTTTTCATGAAAATGAAGTGGAATTCATGGATGGTCAAAAAATATGTTTTGACGTCGTTGTATTTACTACAGGCTTTAAATATTCAAATAAGTTTTCTCTAGAAACAAAAGAAGGTTTTTTTGAGTTAGGTAAAGAAGGTCAAACAAATTATCGAAGTCGATTTTTAAGAGGTATACGTAATGATACAAAAGATCTCGTAAAAGAAATTTACAAATATCTAAATTCTAATGATAAAAAATAAAGAGATCTATTTATTATACATAAAGAAAGCTTTTGGATTATTGACAATAATGCTTCTTTGTTTTTTCTTATACAATAATCAAGATAAATTATTACATTTAAAAGTCATTTCATTTCAAAACTTTGTTTTTTTGATGTTTTTAAATCTTTTAAATTTATTTATTTTAACCTTTATTCAACAAACAACAGTCAAACCTTTTATAGATAAGGTCTCTTTCTTTTATATTTTCAAGTTAATTAGCATTGGACAACTTTCAAATCTTATTTTTCCATCAAAAATAGGAATGTGGACTCCTGGCTTATATTTAAAAACCAAATATAATTTTGATTATAAAATATTTAGTTTTGGGGTCATGCTTCAAGCAATAATAGCAATTCTTGTTTTAATATTTATTAGCATTAATATTTATTTCATTAAGGAAAATAGTTTTATACTTACAGGGACATTCTCATCTCTTTTCATTGCTTTCATTTTCTTTTTATATACTAAATTTGGCCTGCCTAAAGTTTTAAAAAAAAATAAATTAATTCCTCAGGTCTTTAATAAATTATTTAACAGAAAAGTCTTTATCAAGATCACGATCGCACATGTTTTTATACTATTTATATATGTACTTCGCATATATTTTGTATTTGAATATACTGGTATTAATCTATCCTTCTATTCATGTTTTTTTGCATGCATTTTTACACTTGTTCTTGGAGCGGTTCCTTTCTTACCAGGAGTGATTGGCATTCGAGAAGCAACAATCTCTTCATATTTATTAATTTATGGAGTTGACCTTGTGACTGTTTCATCTGTTTTACTGCTCGAAAGATGTGCACAATTGATTATTACAACTCCATTTTCGGTTATGGGTTATCTAAATAATAAATAATACAGTTGCATTTTCTTATTAAAATATATTAAAAGCAAAAAGCGCAATGATTTGCCAGTTTGAATTATTGTCACGAACAAGCGACGCATTTTTGTTCTTACTGCCTAATATTCCATAACGCTTTATATTTAAAACAGGGTATATATAATCTATAGCTGGAGGTGCTGATATTGAGAGTCCGTATGAGTAGTTTGTTAAACTAAAAGCACTAGAGCCTTCGCCATATAGATATTTATTATGAGCTTTCGTTCCGGCTCCGATAGACGTAAATAAGGCTGTCTGAAAATTTAATTTACCTACTTTTTGATTAAAAGCAATCTTTCTGATCTTTAATTCAAGATAGGATCCGTTATGAGCTTGAAGATCTTTACTAATTAGCAATGATATTTCGCCTTGTTTTTTAGATCTAATCTCTAAGATATTGTCTATCTCATTGGTTTTTGCTTTTTGGTCTAATTTGTTAATTTCTAGTCCCGTTTTATATAATGGCTTATCTCCCGTAGCGTTGATATTTAATTTTGCACGATATAAAAGGTAATTGTTTATTTTATGTCGGTAATTAAGAGACGTCCCGACAATAAAAAGATCTTTTGAGAATAAATCTATAGAGAATATTGGAATGACTTGATACGAGTCATAAAAGGTGGCACCACGTTTATTTAAATTCGATAAGTATTCAGCTCCGATAGAAAACTTGAAATAATTATATTTCCATTTATCTGTTGCTTGTACTGTCGTTATGCATAATAAATATATAATAAAGACGAATTTAATCATTTATACTACCAGCAGAAAGCATTCTTGAAATAGCAACGGATGATAAAAGAGCAACCACAACCATTACTACTGCCCAGATTGTTAAGGTCGTAAAGTAATCACCATAAATAGTTTTAACGATTTCTTGAGTTATATGTTGGCCTTTTTTTAGAGCAATAGAAGTTGAAAATACTGCTCCTACAATACCACTTAAAGCTATCGCAACTGAAAATAAACTTACAGAAAAATTCTCAATACTTTTTGGAACAACTGATAAAATGAAGGCAACAACCATTGAGCCTACAATAACTTCAGCGAATGCTTGGAAAAAGTGAATAGCTAAAAATATTTCAGGGCGAATAATTACATTACTTCCAATATTTTTAACGGCGAAAGTTAAAATACCAAAAGCAATTGCTGTTAAAACAAATGAATAAGCAACTTTAGTCGCTGTACTAAGATGGATATTATTGCTTTCTAGTTTTGAAAATATAAGTGCAATTATAGGTCCCGCAACCATACACCAAAGTGGATTCATAGACATCGCAGCTTCTGGTGCGATTGGAATAAAGCCGAATAAATCACCACGCATTGTATTTATTGTCACCATGGTCATTGAAGTCATCATTTGACCGTAATAGACAAAAAAAGCGGTACTTAAAAAGATCATAATTAAAACAGTACCCATCTTAAAAGTTTCTGAACGATTAGCCTTAATCATTAGAAATATAAAATAAACAATGGCACCTAATCCAATGGCGTAAACAACATTTTTACCAACGTTCATATTTGAAAACATAAAAAAGACTAGCGCGATCATTCCAATAGATATTATTCCAAATGCCGTCCAGTTTTTTGAGCTAACAGGTTTTTTATCAATTTCAATTCCAATATTAATAAACGATTTATGTGAAAAAATAAGTATTGCAAATGCAAGTACAGCCATTGAAGCAGACAGCATAAAACCACCACTGAAGCCTGTTACTAAAACTAACATTGGAAATAAATACTGTCCTAGAAAAGCGCCAACATTATTAACTGAATAATTAACGGGGAAACCATTTTCAAAGTGCTCTTGAGTGTCAAAAGTTCTTTTAAATAAACTAGGGTAACTTGGGGACATTAATCCGCGAGCATAACTAGCCAAAGCAATTCCAACTAAGCTAAGTGCAACATTTGTAGTACTGGCACCAAGAACTAAGAAAACATAACCTGCGGCAAAGGCAAAATAGGCGATAGTTAAGGAACGATAAGCTCCTAAGAATTTATCCGCAATGAATCCTCCTGCTATTGCAAAGAGGGGCCCAATAGCCGAAAAGGCACCGACGACCATCATTGTATCAGCTTCACTATAATGAAGGTCTTCTAGAAAAAAACGGGTTAGTATGGCCATAACTCCATAAAAAGAGAGACCGAATGCCATTTGGCAAATCATCATAGACTTATTTAACTTATTCCACATATAAAACCTCTTTAATAATTATAAAATCTTTAAAAATGTATCATAAAATATATTAATAAACCAAAGAGAACTGGAACATAAATAACATCTAAAACTATTAAAATAAGTTTTTTCATGATTTTTTTTCTGCAGACAAAGATCATAATATTTGAAATTATAATGTCATGAAAATAAAGTTAATAATGCCTTGTGAAAAATATTGGAAAAGTTATTTAGATTCTTATAATGAAATGGATCATGATGGCTTAGTTGAAGGCATGGACTGGGATAGTGAATCACTTCCACAAGTATACTTTGATCGAGCTAAAGAACTTTCTGAAGGGAAGGATATAGGTAGCCTTGTTCCTGCTACTAATTTTTGGATAATTGCCGATGATGAATATTCTGGACGAATGTCTATTAGACATGAACTGAATGAAAAACTTAAAAAGTATGGTGGACATATAGGCTATGAGGTTAAAGTAAGTGCGAGAAAAAAAGGTATTGCAACTAAGGCATTAAGTTTAGCAATTGAGTTTTGTAAAACTAAGTTAATGTTAAAAGAGGTTATGCTTACTTGTGATAATAGCAATATCGCTTCGATCAAAACTATTGAGAAGAATGGTGGAGTGTTAAGAGAAAAGAATAATGATGAATCAAATAATAGGTTAAGTCGATACTATATTATAAGTTTGTAGATCTTAATATTTTTCTACAAAATAAAATTAAAAAAATAACCCAGCAGAATTATTGAAATACCAACTGATGAAAAATAGATTACAATCAGTTTAATCTTCATGACTTTCTTAAGAAGAAGTGCTTCAGGAAGAGAAAGTCCTACTACAGCCATCATAAAAGCCATTGCTGTTCCAATAGGGATTCCCTTGGCGACAAGACTTTGAATTATTGGTATTATTCCAGATGCGTTTGAGTACATAGGAATAGCTAAAACTGTTGATATTGGTACAGCAAAGATATTTTCTTTGCCCATATATTGCTCAAAGTATCCTGTTGGAACAAAGCCATGTATGATTCCACCGATCGCGACACCACCTAAGACATAGGGAATTATTTTAACAAAAGTATCAATAGCTTCAGCTTTTATTTCAGGAATTCTTTCTTTAAAATTTCTGTTGTCGTTTAAAGCTGCTTGTGCAATCTTCTCTTTTAATTGTTCTTTTACCCAATCTTCTAAGTGTTCTTCGAGGCCTAACTTACTGAGAAAAAATCCAACAACTGTACCTATTAGAATTCCTGAAATAGCGTAGATAAGAGTAATCTTTAAACCAAAAATTCCTAGAAATAAAACAATAGCAATTTCATTAACGAGAGGAGAAGTAATTAGAAAAGAAAGAGTCACTCCAAGAGGAATTCCGCCTTTTAAAAAACCTATAAATAATGGAATAGAAGAACAACTGCAAAATGGTGTTACTGCACCTAAAAGTGATGCTAATAAATGTTCAAGTCCATATAGTTTTTTATTTTCTAAAAATTGTCTGACTTTATCAACAGGAAAATATAAATTAATAATTCCCATTAAAGAAATAACAAAGACAACTAAAAAACTTATTTTTAACGAATCATATATAAAAAAATGAAGTGCTTCTGTCCAATGGCTGGCACTACTTAGAGATAACCAATTATAGACAATTGTATCTGCAATTATTTTAAACATTTTTAATTCACTGTTTTAAGAAGTTTTTAATATCTTCAACTTCATTTATTTTGCCAAAAGACACAACCCTTTCGTCAATAACTAATGCAGGTGTTTTTAAAACATTAAACTTTGCAATATCAGCAAAGTCAGTAACTTTTAAAATCTCCGCTTTAATTGATAGTTCATGTATCGCTTTATTTGTATTTTCTTCTAATTTAAGACAACTTTTACATCCTGAACCTAAAACTTTTATAATCATAATGTTTCTCCTTTGTTTGTTAAAAAAATTAAACTTTATTAATACATTCTAAAATATTATCTAAAAGGCATGGTACTCGTAGCGAATAAAAAACTTGCATTGAAACCTTTCTACTTTTAAGAACACCTGAATCTTTAAGTATTTTTAAGTGTCTTGATAATGTAGATTGATCAATCTCAACAAACTCGTTTAACTCGCAAACACATAATTCTTTTTTTCTCAATTTATGAGCCAACATTAATCTTGTTGGATGCCCAAGTGATTTAAAAATTTCTGCTTGTTTTTCATAATCGATATTTTTCATCTGTCTTTACCTTTTATGTTTATATGGCAATATTAGCATATAGCGACCAGTTTTTGTTAATTATTTATCAGAATGTTTGTTTTTATAATAATATAAGAGAGTTAAAATCCGAGAAGATGGCTTAAATTTATTTTATTTTTGATAATAGATTGAGGTTTGTTACAAGATTTCTCACACCGTGGGCATGATTTTCTTTAAATATATTTCCCTTACACCAAGTCGCAACGGTATTAATATTAACTCTTGCAACTTTAGGTCGAATACTCCAGGAAACCTGAAAAGGTGAGCCTTTCTCATTATAGCTTGGACCCGTCGTTGATCCTTCGTACTGAACTACTTTACCTGTATTACTAGGTATGTTTATTGCTTGATGTAGACCATTTTTAATTCCATGTTTTGTCAGATTAAGAAAGTTTAATGCACTTTTATCATTAACGAGAACATAGACTTGCGTTTCGACTCTTAGCTGAGGATTGTTGATTTGTTTGCTTAGACAGGCTCCAAGAGTTGCTCCCGGTGAGACCTTCGCTGTAGAGTATACATAATGTACTTCAATAGTATCACCAGAATGTAAACTTCCATGGTGACTTGGACATACTTTATTTGAGACAGATTTTAATTCAGTATTTGATAATTTACCATTGTACTTATATCCACTTAAATATCCATGGCCATTTCCATTACCCGCATATGTTGTAAATTGCCCACCTTTATGTTCCGCATTTTTATGAAAATGAATATTACAAAGATTCATTTTTTTATAAGTTGGAGCCGTACTAAATGTACGTTTATTATTTCCTAACTTTAAATCAATATCTCTTGGTGACTGAGGGCCAAATCCCTTATTGATAGTATTGTTTTGTAGTTCTTCTCTTTGCTCTGAAATAAATTCATTTGAAGCAATAATATTTTGATGGTGACTTATTGAAGAACAAGATTGTAAAAAAATAAATATTCCAATTATTGTCAGTGATTTTGATTTCATAATTTTTCCTTTTTAATTTATTTAATAAACCTTACTATTCTTTCATATCAAAACAAAATCATATTTTTCTTGAAATAACGTCAATTTATTATCACTCACAAATATGATTAACAGACAAAATTTGACAAGTAATCAAGCTTATATCAAATTATTTCTTATCTAATATCTAATTTCAGATTTTAGTTTACAGCAGCTATCACACTTAGCTCTATCAGAATCTCTTCTCTTGCCATGCTGGCTTGAACACAGGCTCTTGCTGGCGCGTATCCTTCAGGTACCCAATTATCCCAAACCTCATTCATTTTTTTAAAGTCTTGCATAGATTTAATATAAATTGTTGTTGATAAAATATCTTTTCGTGTAGCTCCAACGCTTTTTAGAAGCTCGTCTACTTTTTCTAATGTTGTTTTTGTTTGATGTGTAATATCTTGGCTTGTGTCTTTTGCCACCTGGCCACAAAAGTAGACCGTGCCATTATGAATGACTGTCCTGCTCATTCTTTTCTTTGTTTCTTTTCTTATTATTTCCATAATCTTCCTTTTTAATTAATCATTAGATTTGTTGAGTTGCAGTAATTTTCATATAAGAAACTATATATCACAAAGTGGAAATGAGACATATTTTAAGTATATCTAGATTACTCTGTGGAATAAGGTTTAAATTTAATGCTATTCTTTGTAATCTACTTCAATTTAGATATGATTTTTTAAAGTTAAAACAAACTAATATATCAAGGAAAATCGATGAAATTTTTTATTTCAATTTTATTCTTAATTTCTGGAACAACATGGGCACTAAACTGTAAGTCTGGAAAATATATTTCAAGATTTGACAAATATCATTCCCTTACTAAAAAAGATCTAGATAGAAATTACGAATTCTTAGATGTTCCTCCTTACTTAGAAGTCATATATAAAAATAAAGTACTAACATTATTGAGCTTGAAGAAGTTTCAGGAAAAAAGAGTACAACAATTGTAAGATTTAATGCTAAGTCATATTCAGGAGATTCTTCTTCTTTCTTTTTTCAATACGGAGACTATTATTTCTTTTCAATAAGCAGTCATGATCCAATGGAAGGAGATTTATCAGCAATGTTTATTACCGATTTAAGTATGAAGAAGATAGTTGGCACATTTGACAAATGCTCCAATCAAGATGAAGTGTTTGGTATAAAAAATGGAAAATTAGTCTATACATGTTTGTATAGATGCTCTCAAAAGGAAATTAACTATTTCAATAAAAAGACAAAGAAATTCGAAAAATCTATAGATAAAAATGCATGTGATTTATTAAATAAAAATTCAAAAGTTATAGAAAAAGTTATTATTACTAACTTTGAAAAAAGATACTCTAAAAATGGTGTTAGCTATAAAAGTCAAAAGATTCCTCTAAGCCAAAAAAATTGTGGTAAGAAATAGCCGGATGGGAGTATTCAAAAACTAAAGATTCTAATGTGAAATTACGATAGTTATCATCAAAGTCAGCAAACAGCAGAACGTGTTAAATCTGAATCAGTCGCTGATGGTACAATCTCATGGGCAGGCGACCTGGCAACAATGTTTAGAGGTTTAAGTAATGGAAGTTTACTAAATAATTAGCAATTCATAATTAAGGCCATTGTTGCCAAAGTTCATTCTTCTCAAATCCCTTAGAATTTTAGGCAAAAAAAAAGCCCCGCTAATTGCAGGGCTATTTATATAAAATTTGGTACTCCCAAGGGGATTTGAACCCCTGTTACCGCCGTGAAAAGGCGGTGTCCTGGACCAGGCTAGACGATGGGAGCAAATATTAAAATCTTTTTATCTTAATTATTTTAGCTTAATTTGCTTCTAAAAATGGTGATCTCGCTGTGACTCGAACACAGGACCCTCTCCTTAAAAGGGAGATGCTCTAACCAACTGAGCTACGAGACCACGAATAGAAGTTGAGAACGAATATAAAAATTTTTGTTATTATTGTCAATCAAAAATACTGATTTTATTACTTTCTTATAAAGAATATTTACAGCCCTTAATAAATAAATTAAAAAGCTTGTGTGAATTCAATATTTGAAAATAAATCTAATTTAGACAAAAAAGTGTCAGTATACACGATGGGATGCCGTTTAAACTTCTCTGAGACAGGCACAATCGCTAAAGGCTTCCATGAAAGAGGCTATAAGATCGTTGACTTCGAGGTTCCAGCAGATGTTGTTTTTATAAACACTTGTACTGTTACCGATGGAGCCGATTCTTCATGCCGAAATCTAATCAGAAAGGCACAAAAATATTCCCCTGAAGCTAAAATCGTTGTAGCGGGATGTTACGCTCAAATGGAAGCAGAGAATATCAAAAAAATGAAAGGTGTTGATTTAATCCTTGGAACTAGTGAAAAATATAAAGTTTTTGATTATTTAGAGGATGATAAGAATGAAATCATTCATATCGATAAAACTAATTCATTTTATAAAGCCTCAACTTCTTTAGAAGAAGGACATACGCGTGCTTTTTTAAAGATTCAAGATGGATGTAATTATATATGTTCATTTTGTATTATACCAAAAGCAAGAGGGCGTTCACGAGCAATATCTATTGATGAAGCAGTAACTGAAGCAAGATCTTTAATTAATAATGGTTTTAAAGAAATAGTCTTAACAGGTGTAAATATTGGTGAATATGAGCAAAGCTCAGGCGAAAAATTAATTGATCTTGTTTCAAGATTGTTAGAACTTGATGGGTTAGAGAGGTTTAGGCTTTCTTCCGTTGAGCCAAACACTATGTCTAAGGAATTAATCGATCTTTTAAGAGCTTCAGACAAGTTCTTACCTCATTTTCACATACCTCTACAAAGTGGTAACGATGAAATCTTAACTGAGATGAGACGTAAGTATAGCGTTTCTAAGTACAAAGAAATTATTGGCCATATCATTGAGCTTTTTCCAAATGCTGGAATAGGTGCTGATGTAATTGTTGGATTTCCAGGAGAAACTCCTAAACAATTTCAAGATACAAAGAATTTACTATCAGAACTACCTATTACTCATTTTCATGTTTTTCCTTATTCTAAAAGAAAAGGAACAATAGCCGCCATAAGGGAAGATCATCTGCAGCATCATATAAAAAAAGATCGTGTTAAAGAATTGCTAAATTTGGGTGAAAAAAAATTAAGAGATTTTGCTCTCGATCAAATTGGAGGCACATCCAGTGTTCTCTTTGAAAGAAAGAATAATAATGATTTATGGGAAGGCTACACTGAGAATTTTGTTAGAGTATTTGTTGAAAGTGACTTAGACTTGAAAAATAAAATTCAAAATGTTCAAAATATAAAAGCAGAAAACGGCATACTTTACTCAAAATTAATCTAAAATATAAGGTTTAGACTCTCAATCATTTACTTATTACAATATCCAATAAATAACATTGACGCATAGTGGCAACATGTTATATTCAGTCTAAATATTAAAAAAAGGAAAGATAGTGAAATTTCGAACATTAACAATGCTGTTAATATTTATTGTAAGTATTTCAATGGCCAAGGCTGATACTTGGAATATTTCAGGTAATCATAAGTCTTTTGGTCAATATACTGGAACATTTCAATTAATTGAAGACAAGGGTAAAATTAGAGCAATTAGGCTTATTAATTATAATAGCTATCAATTTGCAGGAAAAAATATTCAAGAAATCTGGGACGGTTCAGCTAAGATTGTTAATGGATTAGTTGAATTAACATTTAATCTTAAACAAGCTGATTTTATCCAAAAATTTGAAGGATTAAAGAGAACTGAATCAGATAAAAATAACCTCATCATAAAACAAAAATTGAAACTAAGTTTATCGGAGATCAAGACAAGTTATTTAAATAAATATTTCGAAACGTATTCAAGAGTTGACGAGTCAAATGAACCAATTTATGAAGGATCACAAAAAGTTTACAAAGCAGCCCATAGAAAAATGCCCTTTATTTGGAAATTTCTAGCTAATAAATTACTTTTAAATAAATATAAAAAAGACAGCTTTGTTTCAAAGTATAAAAATCGTCCTGAATTTAAAAATGGAATTCATACTTGGATTTACGATAAAACTGACTTGAATTTCTACAAAGAAAATCCAAATATAATTAGAATTACAAATAAAGTCAATGACAGAATTTCATTACTAGAGAGCTACTTAAGATCAGGAGCTTATTCATATAGCCTTGAAGAGAAGGAACAATTATTTTTCGATGATATTTTTAAATTTAATGTAAATAATAGCAACATGATTACCTATGGGCTTGCAGATAAAAATGGTGAATCAAATGGATTTATGCCAGATGGGGATAGTGCTTTATGGACCAGTTATTTATTAGGTACTTTGCTTATGAAATACAATGTCACAGGAGATTATTCGTTAATAGAAAAATCTTACAAATTATTAAATTCAATGTTTCTGTTGATCGATGTTACAGGGAACCCTGAAACATTTGCGAGAGCTTTAAAATTATCAAATGGACAAGATGCTCCTACAGGTTGGGTAAAAGGGAAAGGAAAATTTAGTAAATATCACTGGCTTCCGGGGGGCAATAATGATATGGGATTTGGAATACTTTATTCTTTTTTAATGGCCTATAAACATCTTCCTTATGAAGATTTGGAAATTAGAGATAAAATTAGAAAATATACTTTAAAATATTCGAAAACAAAATTGGCAAAAGAGCGAAGAGGTCACCGATTTCTGACTCTTGGTTTTCTTAACGCAATTTCTCCTAAAAGTACTGATCCAAAATACTACAAAGGTAGATTTTTACCAACTGTTGATAAACAACTAACCCAATATTTAAAAGATGGAAGAAATCTTCTAGTGGCTTATGAAAAAGAAGTAGGGGAACCCAAATTTATACAAGGTATTGCTGATTGGAGTGGTAATCAGTTAATGACTTCAAGTTTTATAATAGCAATTGAATCCGTAAAATTAATGCTTCAAAATCAAGGATATCCAAAAAGTATTAGAAGAAAATTATCTAAAAAATTAAAGCGTTATAAAAAAACATTCAGATCTCAAATGAGAAAACTCGATGATTCAAGATCAGCAATGTTAACGATTGCTTCAAAAGCATATAGTGGTAAATATTTTCTAGATATTGACCAGCATTTATTTAAAGATGCTCTTGATCGACTTCGAGAAATTCCATATCTCGAACAGAAATTTTCTTTTACTGTTGATCATTCAATATCAAAAGATTTTTGTTTGTCTCCTATACCTAAACTGCCTTGGAAGTTACTTGTTCCTGGAAATAAATTACCAATGTCGTATGGGTATCAATCTCTTTATTCTTATCCGCTTTTTGAGCTAAATACTCTTGATACTGATAACTATATTTGGAAAAATAATCCATTGAGTTTTAAAATTGATGTTCATCAAAAAATAATTTCGGCTCGTTTAGGATTTTTAAATGCTTACTGGACGATAAAAAACTTCAACCTTAAGTAGTTAAAATTATTGTTTAAAAATGTGTTCTTTTAAATATACTCAAGTATTTTAAATGTTATCCGATAGGTCAATTGGATAATAGGTTTACAATACAACCAAAGGAGTATGTATGAAAATATTTTTAATAATGGCAACTACGCTATTTTCTTTTAGTGCTTTTGCTGACAAAACGGCAAATGATTGTTCTAAATTAGAGTTCGCTGATAGTAATAAAACTCATTATAGCGAAAGTTCTTATGATGAAAGAGTTTCATGTCTAAAAGAAGTTATGAAAAACTACTCATCAAATTATGAAACTTGTAGTTCAGGTAGTGAAGCGAGAGAATGTAATAGGTTGCGTTCAGAAGCGAAAAAATTATATCAGGATTCCTACAGAGAATATTACCCAAAAAATATCGCTTATTATGCAAAACAAGGGGCAAAGTCACTTGCAAACAAATTAAAAAAACAATACAACGATGCTGAAGATTATGTTAGTAGCGGAATTTCTGATTTAATGGCAGCATTTGAACAACCAGGAAGAAAAGATAAGATCCTAAAACATCAAAAGAATCTTGATCGATCAATAACTAGAAAATCTTGTAAAAGTTGGGCTAAAACTATTAACAGTGCTTTGAAAACTTCAAAAAAACATGTTGTTGGTAAAAAAAGTTTTGATAGATCAAAATATGCTTTTAATGCAGTTGCAAAATTAATGTATTTTGGTGTCGAAGTAAACGCTAAGCCAGTTTTTTGTACAAGTCTCTGTGGAGGAGATAAACCAATGACAGCTAGGCAAGCACAAATTAAAGGTTGTTTTTCAAATCATGGTATTGAAGCTAACGCTCCTTATATCGAAATATCTCCAGATCAAGCATGTCAAGATGGTGTAAGAGATAATTATAAGAAACAATTATTAGCGGAAAAAGTTAAAATTAATGCTGAACTTGCTAAAATTGTATCAAAAGAAGATGCGAAGGTTATTGAAACTGCTTGTAAAAAGATTCCAAGTTACAGAAAGAAAAAAGAAAGAGCTCAAATTAGAGCATCTGAAAAATTATTCAACAATGCAATTGGTCGATAGATAATTAAGTAAAATTAAAAAAATCAAAACATAAAGGGAGGTTATTACCTCCCTTTTATTTTATTAAATATTTTATAAATATTCTCCGATAACTTAAGTAGAGAATATTTAGGGGATGTGATGAAAAAATATATCTTAATTATGAGTCTTGTTATTGGAAGTGTCTTTGCTGGTTCTAAACTTACTAGTTTCAAAAAAGACATAAGTAATTTAAATAATGAAATTGCATTTGTTAAAGAGAATGTAGAAGTTCTAAATAGTGTTGATCCTGCACTTCTTGCTTCAATTCAAAGTGAAAAAAAAGAACTTCAAAAAATTGAAGAATCTTGTCTTAAAAACAAATTTCAAAACTCTTCAAAATGCATTGATAAACTAAGTGATTTATTTGTTAAGTATGTTGTAATGAAAAAGAAAGCATTTTCAATTTTAAAAGTTGATAAAGAAAATGAAATTAATCAATTGAAACTAGTTTTTGAACTTCGTAAAAGATATTTATTAAAAAAAACTAGTTTATCTAAAAAAAGAAATAGAAGTATTGCAAGTGTTGAAGAAAGTAATATTTGCATTGACCGAAACGAATATAAAAAATTAAAAGAAGAAAATAGAAAACTAAAAGAAAATCTTCTTCAACAAAAAATTATAAACAAGTAGTTTCCTGTTTAATTATTAAAAAATTCTTTTTTTATAATCACCTGAGATCTTTCAGGTCCATAAGCTATAATACTTAAAGGTGTTTTGGTTTGTATTTCAATATAATCTAAAAATTGTTTTAAATCATCTGAAGGAATATAATTATCAACTTCAAAATTATCATTAAAAGTCTTAAATGATTTAAAGTGCGGCTTAACTTTTGATAAATCTAAGCCAGGATAAGAACACTCAATTTTCTTACCTTGAAATTCATAATAATCACAAATCTTAAGTTCGCTTTGTCCTGCTAATACATCAACTTTAGTTAGGGCGATACTTGTTAGTTTGGATGTTTTAATCGTATATTTTAAAAGAGGAAGATCAAGCCAACCACATCGTCTTTTTCGGCCAGTCGTCGCACCAAACTCATGTCCTTTTGTCTGAATTGCTTCACCAACATCATCAAACAATTCAGTAGGAAAAGGTCCTTCGCCAACTCTTGTTGTATATGCTTTTGTGATCCCTACAACTTCATCAATACCAGAAGGTGGAATAAATGCACCAGTATATATGCCACCAAATGTTGTATTCGATGAGGTTACAAATGGATACGTTCCGTAGTCAATATCTAAAAGAGCACCTTGAGCACCTTCAAGTAAAATATTTTTTTTGTCATCATAGGCCTTGTTCAAATAACTAAAAGTGTCTTCGATGAAGGGAAGTATACTTTTGCCTAGTTCAAAAAGTTGATTAGCTTCTTGTTCAATTGTTGGATAGTTTGTTTCATTATATAAGTTTTGAAAAAGAACTTCTTTTTCTTTAAAAGATCTTGAAAGTTTTTCTTTAAGAATGTCTAAATCCTTTAAATCTTTTAATTGTATAGCCATTCTCGCCGATTTATCTTCATAACAGGGGCCAATACCTTTTCCTGTTGTGCCTATTTTCACAGGACCCTTTTTTTCTCGAAGAGAGTCGAGTAATTTATGATAACTTGTAATGATACTTGTGTTTTCTGAAATTTTTAAATTTTCTGGAGTTAAATTAATACCAGCTTTTTCAACATCTTTTATTTCTTCTAAGAAAGCGATAGGATCAAAGACTACTCCATGACCTATTATTGATACGGTATTTTTATGAAGGATACCGGAAGGTATTAAATGAAGTACAATTTTTTTGTCTTCTACAATTATTGTGTGGCCAGCATTATTTCCACCCTGAAACCGAACAACAACATCAGACTTTGCGCTTAAGTAATCAGTAATTTTTCCTTTCCCTTCGTCACCCCATTGTGAACCAATAATTGCACATGTTTTCATTAGGCTTTTACCTCGTTTAATAAATTTTCATTAAGAAAAAATTCCTTCAATTGGTGGACAGCCATTTCTCCAACTCTTACTTGAGCTTCTTCTGTACTTGCTCCAAGGTGTGGTGTTAAAACAATATTATCTAATTTTCGAAATTCTGAATTTTCATCTAATGGTTCATTTGAATAAACATCAAGTGCCGCCGCCTTTATTTTTTTATTTTTTAAAATTTCAAGAAGATCTGTTTCGTTTACAATCCCGCCTCTTGCTGCATTTATTAAAATTGAATTTGCTGACATTTTTGATAATAAATTTGTTCCGATTAAATTTTTTGTGTGATCATTCAATGGAGTATGAACAGAAATTATCTCACATGTTTCAAATATTTCGTCTAAGCTATTCGCCTTAGTGCAATTTGGAATATCTGTTTCGTTTAAAAATGGATCGTAAAATTTAATACTAGGTTCAAAACCTTGTAATCTTTTTGCTAAAATTTGACCAATTCTTCCAAAACCAACGATCCCAATATTTTTATTTGTAAGTTCGTTCCCAACAAATTTTGCTTTTTCCCATTTTCCGTTTTTCATAGAAGAGTCAGCTGCCGCTGTCTTTCGAAGTAGTGTCATCATTAAAGCTAAAGCGTGTTCAGCAGCAGAGTTGTTATTAGCTCCAGGTGTATTTGATACTTTGACATTTTTTTGGCAACAAGAAACCTTATCAATATTGTCTGTTCCTTCGCCTGCTCGAATTACATATTTTAATTTTGTTGCTTTCTCTAAAAAATCGGCGGTAACAGTAGTTGCTGATCGTATCACTAGACCTTCAATATTTGGCAAGAGTTCTAATAGTTCCTCTTGGCTTAATTTTGATTTATCGTGAACATTAAAGTTTAATTCTTCTTTTAAATTGTTAAATGCATTGCTGTCCATACCGTCAGAAACGACTATTAAAGGCTTCATGTATACTCCGTTAAATGTTTTTGCAATTATAGCAGTACATAAGATTGTCGGCCAGAATCTTTGATATTTTATTTTAGTGCGATAAGTTGAAAATTAATTTAGTTTAATGAGATTTGTTATATAGTGGTAATCTAAGGATAAATTTTGTTTCTTGATCAGCTTTTATATCCATTTCGCCACCAATTTCAGATAATCTTTCTTTTACAATATTAAGGCCTAGTCCTGTTCCTACTTCACCTTCTGTTCCAATCGTGGTCTCAATCGATTCTGATACTAATATCTGATCAATTTTCTCTTGAGTTATTTGATCTCCTGAGTTTGAAATAGTCATTAGTAAATATGAATCAATTTGTTTTGATATGGATATTTTTATTTCACCATGACGGGGAGTGAATTTAATTGCATTACCAATAATATTTTGAATAATATTGTTAAAGAGAATTTTTGAATCAGAATAAATAAAAATATCTTCTACTAAATTAGGTGTAGAAAAAGTTATGTTTTTATTGCGCATTAACGGTTGAAATAAATTGTTTATTTTAGAGATTATTTGAAATAGCGAAGTTTTTTCAAGGTAATAAGGCTGGTTTAATTCTCTAATTCGAGATCTCTTTTTTACATCAGCAGTAACTTCAATCATGATTTTGCAAGCATTTAATATTTTATCAACTTCTGTAGAGTCATTTTTATTTGATTTTATTTGTGCTGCTGTCAGTTGGATTAGTTGTAATGGGTTAGCTATGTCATGAGAAACAATATTTAATAAATCTTTATTTTCTCTTAATGAAGTATTTAATTTTTGTATAGCATTGTCTCGAGCTTTATTATTATTTCTTGTAAATAGGTAGACTGTTATTGGGGCTAAAACAATATTCATTAACGACCCTATAAAAACATTTTTTGAGGTGTAAATGCCTAGATTAAAATGATTTTTAGTCATTAAAATGGTTAAAATTACACCAAAAAGTGAAAAAACTAAGCTCCAGATAAGTCCTGTTCTCAAATTTGTTGAAAGTACACTTATCAAAGGAAAAACTGCAAACCAAATTATAGCAGGAGTCATACCAGTGAAAGAAATCACATAGGTTGTTAAAAATAATATTAACATTGAAAATGTGAATATATTTCCAGCAATGGATTTGGAATGTCTAGAGTTTGAATATTTTAAGATAAGGAGTGAGACCACATTCATAAATAATGTTATTATTAAAGAGATGGCAATATGATGAATATCTGTTTTGAAACTATAAATGATATAAAAGATCATTATTAAGGAAGTAACAAAAATTGTTATCACAAGTACTTTTAAATCTGTAAGTTTAGCTTGGGAGGAATTTAATAGATTTTTATTTAATACTGCTGACAAATTCATGTCGCTATTATGACGTAATATCTTGATATTTCAACAACTTTAAAATGAAATCATAGATCTCTTAGGAGCTAGCGAGTATTAGCCTTGAGCCAGTATTTTTAAAAAATTGGAGCTTCGCATGTTTTAAATAAGTTGATTCCGGCACCTGCGTAATCGTGGTCAAAGATTGAGCTTCGCTTGTTTTAAATAAGTTGAATCCGGTACCTGCGTAATCGTGGTCAAAGATTGAGCTTCGCATGTTTTAAATAAGTTGAATCCGGTACCTGCGTAATCTCAATCAAAGATTGAGCTTCGCATGTTTTAAATAAGTTGAATCCGGTACCTGCGTAATCTCAATCAAAGATTGAGCTTCGCATGACCGGTAAAGCTTTGCATTATTTTGCTGCGCAAAATAACGCAAGCATATGGAGCGGTGGATGAGGGTTGAACTCACGACCTTCTGCATGGCAAGCAGACGCACTACCACTGTGCTACCACCGCGAAGTATTTGTAATATTTAAGTTAAAACGAGTGGGACTGTCAATAGATTTCAATTAAAAACCGACTTTTACACCAGATTTATATTGTGTATAAACTTTTGAAAATGGTGATAAGTACTTAGCATTGTTGTCAGGGGACATGTATTCAAAAGAAATTGAACTAGGTCCTTTTGATTGATTAAAAAAGTAATTAGAAGTATAGCCTCCACTATTCATGTCTAAATAGGATTTTTGAAATGCTTTAGGGGCTTCAAGAAATGTCTCACTATCTGAAAATGTTTTTATAATTTGTCCTTCAATTAAATTTGGAAAATTACTTTTTTTTAAATTAGTACTGGCGAACTCTGTTGAAAAAACTGTGGCAATAGTTAAGTTTTTCCGATCAATTTTTAAATCTTTTGTAATCTTATTCGAAAAGTCGACAATTGAATCTCCAGAGCCCGCAAAGTCATCTAAAAAAACATACATTTTTGATTTATCTCCAATAGACCTTGCTGTTACTTGTTTTAATGTTCTTATTTGATTTGGAGATATCTTGGTAGCTTCACTTAATGCCCAAGCAATTAGTTGATAACTCTTGGCTCCTTCTGGTACTACATAGATTACATCATCATGAGTAAAACCTTTCGACAAAGCATTCTTTTGAATCTTTAAAGATAAGTTCTGTAGTCTCTTGGAAAGATTTGAAATACTTACAAAATGACCTGATGTTATAGCCATATCGAGTGCGTCAAGTTTTGCTTTTTCACTCAAATGCTTTATTGCATCAGTAACTTCTTCATAACTTATCATTTTAGGATTTAACTTTTTTAAAAGTTGTTGGGTATTTGTAATACCTTTTGTTTGTTTTGTGATTTGATCAAGTTGTTCTTCTAGTCTATATTTTTTTAAAACCTTAATCATTTTTGTATATTCTTTATCGTTGTTTCTAAATATTGTAACAAGTCTCTTTTTCAATTGACTAGGATGTGAAATTACAGCTGGATTTAATGAGTTTGTTAAATGATCTATGTAAATTAGTTTAATATTAAGACCTTTTAAAGTCTTAAAGACTTCTCTATTACTTTGAATTTGAAATATTATAGAACGATCCAAGATTATAGCATCTCCTTCTTTTAATTTTGAAATGTCTCTTATTGTATCAATTTTATTAAAACCCATTCGATCTATTTTCTTGTTAAAATATCCTAGAACTGAATTTATTCCAACATTACCGGATGTCCAAACTTGATTTTTGGGGCCAACTTTTTTTCTTAAAATTTTTACTAATTCAACATAATCTGCTGTTTGAGAGTAGGTGGAAGCATTAGTTAAGAGTTCGTACATCTTTTTACTATTAGGGTATTTTCCAAAAAGTTCATCTAGTTCAGCATGTGAGATAGTTAAATTTTCATTATTAATCTTTTCAACTAAAGCATAAACTTTTTGATCAACGCTCATGTTATTAAGTTGTTGCCAAGAATAGGGAGAAGGCATTTGTTCATGCTTAATTAAACTTTTAAGGCATTCATTTCCAAAGATTTGATTTGAAAGAGATATTATAAATATGAAAAGTAAATTTTTAACCACATTGGCTTATCGTCATAACTTATTGAAATATTTAGGTTATATAGTAAAAAAAATTACAACTAGGGATCTTGAATATTTATTGGGTCTATGGAGTTAAGGTTAAACCAATTTCATCAAGGTTTTTAAACTCAAAGCCTTCTTCTAATAGCTTGGGAATTAACATTTCGACCATTTTAGCCGTTTTAATATTTAAGTCATGCATAAGGGATACACCTCCATCAAGAGAGATAGTCTTATTATAATACCCTTCAAGGCATTGCTCAGCAGTTAGTCTTCGTTTTTTACTCCAACAATCCCAATCAGCTCCATCTGTCATTTTGCCACTATTATCTTTAGATATTTCACCACCAATATCCCAATAGATAGGCCCAATATACTCTTTTCCAATTTCAGTTTTATTAATAATCTTAGCAGCTCTTGATTGCCAGGCACCATAAGGAGCACGAAAAAAATATTCATTCATATTAGGAGAGTAATTTAAAATTTCAGAATGAGTAGCAAAAAATTCAGATTTTAATAATTTTTTTATTTTAAATCTTTTAAATTTTGCAATATTTAGATGTGAAAAAGTGTGATTAGCAATAATATGACCTTGTTTCTCAACTTCGCTTACAATGTCAGGAAATCTTTTCATTTGGCTACCGAGCATGAAAAATGTGGCTTTGACATTATATTTAGCTAGAACATTTAATAAGTATGGCGTTGTCTCAGGACTAGGCCCATCATCAAAAGTTAGGACAACTGTATGGTGACCTGGATAGAGGTTAGTCATATTTCGATTTCTTAAATCTTTATTTTGAATAGGTGCAGAGAAAGAGTTAGATGTAAGAAGTAGTGTTAAGAGTATTAGTTTTTTCATATAAAACTTTTACATTTTAAGAATTGATATTACAAATATTTAATTTTATCTCCATTTTTATCAATGAAAGTGCCTGAAAACTCATAGTTCTCTGGATTGAAAAGTGGTGTTTTGCCTACTCCATTTGGCAGGTCTATTACATATTGCGGGATTGCCCATCCAGGCAATTCATCTCTTAATTTTTGATAAAGAAGGCGTCCCTCTTCAATGCTTAGATAAAAGTGCATAGCATTTTTTACTCTATCAGTGTGATGTAAATAATATGGTCTTACTCCTAAGTCTGAGAAATTTAAAAACAACTTTTTTAAGCTTTCAAGGTCATCATTAATATTTTTTAAGAGTACACTTTGAAGAAGAAGTTCAATATTAGAATTTTTAAGCTTTTTAATTATATCTTTTATATTTTCGTCGAGTTCATCAATGTGGTTGCAGTGAAAAACGATTATAAATTTTTTAAATAATTTTGAAGAAGCTTTAAGCATATCAATGAATTCATTCGTGTATCGACTAGGTAAGGTTGTTAAAGATTTTGAATGAATTCTTATATATTTAATATCTGTTTTATTTCTAAATAAATTAAAAAAACTATAAAGTTTATCATCAGATAATAAAAAGGGGTCTCCTCCACTAAAAATTAATTCATTAATTTCTTTATGTTCTTGTAGATAATTAATAGTCGTTTTTAGATTAGGTTTAAATAGTTCATTGCCATTATTTAAATTATGTTGCCTAAAACAAAATCGGCAATGAATAGGACAATTAATGTTTGGTAAAAATAATGCTCGATTTTTATACCGATGAATTAATTGATTTGAGGAAAAGTTTTCATTGTCGCCAATTGGATCCGTTTCACCTAATTCGTTTTCTAGTTCTGCTTTTGTTGGAATAAACTGCTTCCAAAGAGAAGAAGATGGGCCTGCTATTTTAATTCTTTTAGCAAAAGCCTTGGTGATAAAAATTGGAAAGTTTGTTTTTGGAATATTGGTATTTAAATATTGCCCAAGTTCGATATTTGTTCTGAAAGAATTTTTCAGTTCATCAGTCCATGTCTTATTGTTAAGTATAGACTTTTTGTTTGAACTTAATTCTCTGCTTTGTAATAAATTAATTTTTAACATTACAATTCTTTTTTTAGTCTATTTTCTTTGTTAAAAAGATATCTTCCCCAATAAGCGCAAACCCTTATTAGAAGTGCACCATATATTGCAATTCCTGAAAAATGTAAAAGTACCGCTTTCATTTTCATTGAACCACTATTACCTAAAAGATAATAAATCCATATAAGTAGAAGTATATGAAGTACAAAGAGTAGGACCTGTTGAGCTCTAAATATTATTTTATCTTTTGTTTTAATCTTCAATTTTTTTCACTTCTGCTATTTTTTTTAAAGCATAATTCTTATAAATATTTGTTCTTAGACATAGAGCATATAATACATTACCCATAGGCAAAGGCAAAAGACTGACTGGTTTTACTTCTCTGAACTCATTTTTCATCGTTCCTCCTTTATATTTTATAAGTAGAGGTATTTGAGTTGGCGTATGTTCTTTTAATAATTCTAGTCTTTTAGGTAAATTCTCTAATGGCTGATGGTAGTCTTTTAAATTAAATAAGAAAGCATCCTTTACGCCTCGCTTTTCTGACCAAGTTTTATCAACTTCTTTTTTTTTGTGTAAAAGTGACCTTGAAAAAACGAGCAGTGCTGCCAAACTATCATCAAGTGCTCGGTGATGATTATATAAAGGAATAGATAAATATTTAGTCATATAGGCAAGTCCAAACTTACTTGCCTCATTCTTAAAGACCATTCTAGCAAAATGACAAGAATCATAAATATCATTTTCTCCTAAAGTCATTTCATTTTTAAAGGCTTCGTAAGTTGCAAATCCTGTATCGAACCTGGCATTATGAGCGATCAAAGGAAGGTCTTTGCAAAAAATTTGGAAATCTTTTAGGACAGATTTGGTATTTGGAGCGTCTTTTACCATTTCGTTACTTATTCCATGAAATTGTGAGTTCTCAATAGAAATCGAAGGATTAATTAATTGGTCAAATACAGTAATTGAGTCCCGCGTTACTTTTACTGCTGAAATTTCAATAATTTTATCGAACAGTGGTGACAGTCCTGTAGTTTCAGTATCAAATGCTATTACCCCATCAGGGAAATGCTTCATTAGAACTTCTTTATCTAGTTCTGTAATTGTAGTAAAATCAATTGCTTTAGTTGACATAAGTTATCAAAATTAATTATTGTAAGGAACATTTATCATTAATAAAAGGATTTGAAAAATGCGAAATTTTGATGTTTTAGTTATTGGCGGAGGGCCTGGTGGTTATGTTTGTGCAATTAGAGCAGCCCAACTAGGTAAGAGTGTAGGAATTATCGAAAAAGAAAATTTGGGAGGTGTTTGTTTAAACAAGGGCTGTATTCCAACAAAAGCAGTTTTAAAGTCTGCTCACTCTGTTCATGAATTAAAAGATATGAAGTCTCTTGGCATTGATGTGGAAATAAAATCTCTCGATGGTGGAAAGGCTGTAAAGCGAGCGAAAGGAATTTCAGATAGAATCTCAAAAGGTGTTTCATTCTTAATGAAAAAAAATGGAATTGAAGTTATTACGGGGGTTGCAACTCTAAAAGAAAATAAGAAAGTAGAAGTAACAAGTCCCAAAGGTCATACGGATACATATCTTGCAGATAATATTATTATCGCGACAGGTGCAAAGTATCGCTCTTTCCCAGGGCTTGAGCATAACGGCAAAAATATAATTGGTGCATGGGAAGCTATAAAATTAGAAGAACTACCTAAGTCAATTGGAATTATTGGTGCCGGTGCCATTGGCGTAGAGTTTGCTTATTTTTGGAATGCTTTTGGTGTTGATGTTCATATATTTGAATTACAAGATCATTTACTCCCAATTGAAGACACCGAATCATCTGTAGAAGTTGAGAAAGCATATAAGAAATACGGAATAAAATTAAGTCTTGGTATTAAGAATGTAAAAGTGAATGACCATAGTGATCACGTAATTATTAATTGTGAAGAAGATGGTAAAACTAATGAATATAAATTTGAAAAATCATTAGTTGCTGTGGGGATGACAGGAAATATTGAAGATATTGGTTTAGAGAATTGTGGTATTGAAACAGACCGAGGATTTATTAAAGTAAACGAAATGTATCAGACCAATGTAAACGGTGTCTTTGCTATTGGTGATGTAGCTGGCCCTCCTTTACTCGCACATGCTGCTTCTCATGAGGGCATTGTTGCAGCTGAATTTATCTCTGGATTAAATCCACATAAAATAGATATTTTAAATGTCGCAGGTTGTACTTATTGCCAACCTCAGGTTGCTTCAGTTGGTTATACGGAAAGGGCTTTAAAAGAAAAAAATATTGAATATAAAGTAGGAAAAGTTCCTTTTGTAGCAAATGGAAAAGCTGTTGCTTCAAATGAAAAAGAAGGCTTTGTTAAAACTTTGATAGGTAAGTATGGAGAGCTTTTAGGTGCTCACATTGTTGGAACAAATGCTACCGAACTTATTCATGAATATGTATTATTTAAAACTATGGAGGGAATTGATGAAGAAATTTTTGCAACCATTCATCCTCATCCAACATTGGGAGAATTTTTAGCAGAGTCGGTACTTGCAGCACAGGGAAGATCGATAAATTTTTAATGCCCGAGTCTAAATGCGCAGCATTTTGATTCGGAGCTTTACCGGTCTTGCAATGTTCAATCTATGATTGGACAAAGCAAGTGCCGGAAAAAATTACTTAAAAATATAAAAACGGAGAAATAGTATGAAACACGAAATTGTTATGCCTGCCCGAGTCTAAATGCGCAGCATTTTGATTCGGAGCTTTACCGGTCTTGCAATGTTCAATCTATGATTGGACAAAGCAAGTGCCGGAAAAAATTACTTAAAAATATAAAAACGGAGAAATAGTATGAAACACGAAATTGTTATGCCTCAAATGGGAGAGTCAATTACAAATGGAACAATCACTACATGGCATAAAAAAGAAGGTGAAGAAATAAAAGAAGATGATATCTTACTTGAAATATCTACCGACAAAGTTGAATCTGAAATACCGTCTCCTTATACGGGACGTGTAGAAAAAATTCTTTTTGAAGAAGGAGAGACTGTTGATGTTGGAATACTAATTGCTGTCATTGAAGATGATTTATCGAAACCTTTTTCTTCTTCAAGTGAAACGAGTTCAACTTCAAAAATTGAAACAAAAGAAGAAAGGCCAAGTGTAGAAAAAGTCGAGATGCCTACCACTTCTACTGCTACAATTTCTTCTGCAAGTTCAAGCTTAAAAAGGTTCTATACGCCTCTTGTAAAAGCAATGGCTAAAGAAGCAGGAATTTCTTTAAATGAATTAGAAAACCTACAAGGTAGTGGAGCCGGAGGCAGAGTAAATAAAGCAGATTTTGAAAATTATTTACAAAACAGATCATCACAAAATAATTCCACAAGAATTGCTGCGAAAACATCGAATAATATAATTTCACCTAAGCAAATGTCGCAGACAATAATGACATCGGGAAGTGATCAAATTATTCCAATGGATAATATGAGAAAAGCTATTGCAAAAAATATGGTGCAATCGAAATTAACTGCCCCTCATGTAAACTCGATAGATGAAATAGACATGACAAATATTGTTAATTTTAGAAATTCGTTCAAAGAAGAATTTAAAAAAGCAGAAGGTTTTTCTTTAACGTACACTCACTTTATTTTATACGCAATCGTTCAAGCATTAAAAGAATTTCCATTAGTGAATGCTTCTCTCGACGGAGATAATATAATAATAAAAAAAGATATTAACCTCGGTTGTGCTGTCGCTGTACCCGGAAATGGTTTAGTTGTTCCAACAATAAAATCAGCTGATAGTTTAAATATCACAGGCCTAGCTAGAGCTGTAAATAGTCTTGCTCAAAAAGCGAGATCAAAAAAATTAACAATTGATGAAATGACTGGTGGAACTTTTACATTTTCAAATGTTGGTTCTTTCGGAACTCTTCTCGCTACTCCAATAATTTTACAACCTCAAGTTGGAATAATGGCTGCTGGAGTTATTAAAAAAAGAGTCATGGTTTTAGATAATGACCAAATGGCTATAAGATCTATGATGTATCTAACACATACTTATGACCATAGACTCGTTGATGGTGAGCAAGGCGGGAAATTTCTTGAAACAGTTAAAAGAAATCTCGAACAACTTGAATTGGATAAACTATTTTAAATTAATTAATAATAACTGTAAAATTAGTATGTTATGTGTATTGTTTTTATGATAAAAAAGATTAAACTGTAGTATAATTAACTAATGAGTTATTTTAGATACTTAATTCTATTTACTTCTATCAGCTTTTCGACTTTTTCTAAAGCTACCGCTATTGGTGACTGGTTATACTCTAAATATGAGTCTACTTTTGTTTTAACAGATCAAATAAAACTAAAAACAAAAGATTTTACAACCAATAAATACTTATGTGAACAATATGGTGGAATTTTTTTATATGATAAACATACTTTAGTTAAAGGTGGAACTTTATTAAGTGGAAGATGCTATTGCGAAATTTCCAATACTTATATTTCCACTAAAACCGAAGCTAAAAAGTGTCAAAAAAATACTATTGAAAATTATACAAATATAATGGCTAATCTAAATAACACCCCAACTTCACAATGTGGAGCAAAAGTATTCTTAGAAGAAAATAATTCGAAATTTAAATGTCCCGTTCATCTTATAAAAAGATTAGATATAGCTAATGAAAGTTACGTAGGCGGATTAGGACTAGAGGCTTCTAATAAATATTGTGGTGTTATAACTAAAAAAGACACAAATATAGATAATTCTAAAGTTATTATTGACTCATTTAAACTTGAAGAAAGGTTTCAAAAACAATTTAAAATTGATGCTCCCAGAGGATTAATTAACAGGTGTCTTGAAGAGTTTAGCAATTTTTCAAAAGACGAAAAAAATAACTTTATTGGGAAATATTATATATCTCAGGAAAAATTAAAAAATGCTTTGTTAAATACCATGAGAGAACTCGCTGAGAATAATTTACTTCTTAGAAATAATAAAGGTTTTAGGTCGTTACAAGAAAATTGTAAAAATATGTTATTGCCTGAATTAAATAATGCTTGCGAAACAGTCATAGGCTGTAATGGTACAATTGCAAATCAATTTTCTGACAAAGTTGAGGAATTAAATAGAATTTTACCTACGTATTTAAAAATAAAAAATAAATTAAATAGCATTCTTAATTATATAAAACAAAGAGAACGAGCAGGCTGTAATGAAAAAGTTTTTAAACATCATAACTGTAAAAAGATGGCTGAAAAATTAGCATATTTAAAATCTGTGGCAATTCCTCTAGCCGGTCTAAAGAGTTCTTATGAAGAACATTATCCATGGTTCAGGTCAACTGATTTTTTAAATGGTGTAAAACCAAAAGAATATTTAGCTCATAACAAGAAAGCAAATGGGAAAAATAGAAATAAAATGTCAGACAGTACATTAACAATCCATCAGTCAAATGAGTCATCTAAATATGGACTTGTAATGAATGGATTAGACAAGCAGGCCCATGCTAACCATGAATATTTAACTAAAAAATTTAACACATATAAAAATGCTCTAAAATGTTTGAATTCTCCTCATGACTCTGGAGACTGTTCTAATTTAAACAATGTGATAACTTCTCTTGGGAATTATGATTACTTACAAAAATCTAAGCACAATTTTGAAGATAGTAAATTTGGATTAGCTGTATCTAAATCTCAGTGTATTGATAATTTAGAACAAATTCAAAAAGGTGGAACTAAAGTCGTAGGCGCTTTTGCTGTCGACATGTTAGCTCTTGGTGTGGGGTATGGATCTGGAAAAGTTGTTACTGCTTTGACAAAGAAAACAGCAGAAAATTCAAGAACATTCATGCAAACAATCAAAAGTATTATTAAAAGTGACCCCGATGTCAGAACGGAAGTTTTAACTGATGGAGTTGTAATGGGAAATCTCGCTGCTAAGATACTTTCGAGGACAGACTCTTTCAAATCAGCCTACGTTCATCCTGAAACGTTATCTGAAAAATTTGATGAATGTCAGAATAAAGTTGTTAATGGAGCTAATGAAGAAATTCTTAAATATGACCAGTTTTGTCCTTCAAAAATATCTAATAAAATGCGTCTAAAGGTTAAGTCATATAAAGAATGTATGGTTGATACCATAACGCTAAACGTAACAAACTCTATTGCCAGACATAACGATCGTGTAGATATTAGTTTCGATTTAGCAAAAATATTAGAAACAATTGTCAATTGAATTATATATAAATTAAACTACTTAAATATATTAGACAAACTAATAACCTTGATGTATTAATCTCTTGAATATATCTAGGAGAGTTTAGTTGAAATCATTGAATATCTTATTATCATTTTTTGTATTAACTTCATTCAATCTTTTCGCTCAAACCAATTATTACCCAACAACCATTAAAACTACTTTTCAAACTGCAGATATTTCTCAAGAACATCTAATAAAGAACATGCTTAGTAATGTTCTAAATAAGTTTCATATCAAAAAAGATGGCCAAGATGACCAATTAGTCGATCACTGTGGCCAAAATACATTAAATGGAATTTGTTATACTCAAAAAGTACTGGGCTATCACGGGGCAAGAAAGATACTATTTGGTTGGATTCATTTAAGAGACAATAGCGAAGGTATGACTTTAAAAGAAGTTTATTGTAACAAAACTTTTACAGTAGGAAGTTTAAATATCGGCCATAATAAAATTCCAAGTCATTCTAAAGTAAACTGTGAACACACTTGGCCACAGAGTAAATTCTCAAATCGTTTCCCTACAGAAATGCAAAAATCAGATTTACACCATTTATATCCAACGACATCAAAAGCTAATTCAATTAGAGGCAATTTCCCGTTTGGAGATGTTAGTGTTGATTTTGAGCAAGGACTTTGTGAAGCTTCAAGAATTGGTTTAAGTGATTATGGAACGAGAACTTATTTTGAGCCACCTAATGAGCACAAAGGTAACGTTGCAAGAGCTTTATTTTACTTTTCTATTAGATATAATAAAAAAATCAACGATCAAGAAGAAGCAACACTAAGAAGGTGGAATAACCTTGATCCTGTAGATGAAAACGAAATGAAAAGAAATGATATCATTGAAGAAACTCAGTTAAATAGAAACCCTTTTATTGATTTTCCAAATCTAGTTGACACAATTCCAAATTTCTAAATATTTATCTCTACTTTAATTATAACTACCTAATTTTAAACAAATTACATTTTTACAATTCATTGACATAAATGTCATAGTTAAGCTACAAGCTGGTATGACAGAAATATCAGTAGAAGGTTGCACTAATATAGAAAAAATTGGCGAAGGCGCAATGTCGGAAGTCTTTAAAGCAAATATTGGGCAATCAATTGTTGCTTTAAAAGTTTTAAGAAGATTTTACAAAGGCAATAAGGATTACGAAGAACGAATTCAAAAAGAAGCTGATACTTTATCCAAAATTTTAAATCACAAAATCGTTAAATTTATAAGTTTATCACGCACTGACGACGATAGGTTAACAATAATCCAAGAGTACGTTAATGGTACAGACCTTGAGTCTTTATTTACTAAGCATGATAATAATCCTGTTTCAACAGTTGCCTCGGCTGTTGTTTCGGAAGTTCTTCAAGGAATTGAAGAAGCTCATCGTTCAGGAATAATTCACAGAGATTTAAAGCCCGAAAATATTATGCTGACTTCTGAAGGAGATATTAAGATTACTGATTTTGGTATCGCTAAAAATTTAGAATCACAAGAGCTTACAATGACGGGAATTATTTGTGGCTCCCCTGCTTACATGAGCCCAGAGCAAGCGTGCGGAGAAAAGGTGAAGTTTAGCACTGATCTCTATTCTCTTGGAGTTCTTCTTTACCGATTAAGTACAGGGAAATTACCTTTTTCAGGCAGTAGTTATCAAGAAATTGTAAAAAATATTTCCAATGGAAAATACATCGCTCCCGAAAAAATAAATAATAAAATACACCCCGAGTTATCTCGAATTATAAAAAAATCCATTCACTCTAATTCAAATAAAAGGTATGGACACGCTTTTGAGTTTCAATATGACCTTATTAAGTATTTGAATCATATTAATGCTCCATCAAGTACAGTTATCATAAAAGAATATTTTAAAAATGGTAATGATTGGACCATTTTTGAAGATAAATTAATGTCGACTTTAATAAAGAGAACAAAATTTGCGATTAATAAAAATGAGATACAACAATCTGAAAAAATAGCGAGGCAAGCATTAGCTCTTGATAATGATAATACTGAGATAATGAATCTTTTAAAGCCACAAAAATCATATGTGAAATACATCGTTACGGCGATAATTTTATTATTAGTTTTCTCTTTTAAATTTCAAAGTATTTTTAATATTGATAGTACAAAAAAGATCCAAGTTACATCGAGAAAAATTAAAATAGATTCTGTTCAAATAAAAACAAGCTCGGTGAAGAAAAAACAGGCAGTAAGTAAACCAATGATAAGCATAGTAAAGAAAAGAGTAGTCATAAATAAAAAAAAGATGCCTAAAAAAAGAGTTCCAAAGAAAATTGTCCCACTAAAAAGAAGTGTTGTTAGAAAAACACCTCAAATAACAAAAGTAATTCCAAGTCTTCCTCAAACACATGTGGTGTTTAATGTACCTGATGATATTAGAGTATATCTGGATAATAAAGTTGTTGACCATCCCAAAGTAGGGGTAAGAAATTTGAAACCTGGAATTCATAGTCTGACACTAATAAAAGAAAATTTTAAACCGATTTCTTCTGTCATAGAAGTTTTGTCAGGAAAAACAACGACAATTAACGTTGGAGCAAGACAATGAGTTCAATATTAGTTGCGAAAGAAAATGTTGTTTTAATTGAATTTGAGCTTACTCAAAGTATAACAATACTTGGAAATGATCAAAATGAATGTGATTATTTTATTGAAGGATTACCTAATCTTTCAGTTATTAAGTCTAAGCTTGGCACGTCTTTACGAATAGAAAAATCAAGCCTTAAAAGTAGTGGGCCATTTAATAAAAATGTTAAGACAGTTTCAAATTATAAAGTAGGTGATTTTGAAATTATTTTTATTCCATTTCAGTTACCAGTCGATACATCAATAAAAAAGACTAGTGAATTAAAAGATGAAAAGATTGTCTTTCCATTGGACGCAACAGATTTAAATTATCCAAACAAATTATTAAATTATATTTTAAGTAATTTTGAAATTGAAAAGGGAGCTCTCTTTTATCAAAATCAGAACTCTGTTCATACATTAGCGACAAAAAATATAAAGATTAAGAATAAAGCAGAATTTTTCTTGCTCGATTACATAAATAAATCAGAAGATGGTATTATTAAATTTAGCTTTGATACTCATACTGTTTTATTTGAAGCAGGATTAGAACCTACTAATTTCTTATTGTATAAAACTAAATTATCAAAAGATTTGACAGGGATATTATATATTCCTGAATTTAAAAATAAATCAGGCCTACCTATCAATTTAATTAATTCATTTATGCAGCTTTGTTCTCAGAGTATATATCTTCATATTGCAAATAAATTTAAAAGCTCAAATGATGAATCCGGCTTTATTCAAGGGGAAATGTTTTGGGGTAATTCTCTAAAAATGAATTCAATTAAAAAGTTAGTTGATCGTTTAGCTGACTCTAACTTATCTATTATACTTCATGGGGAAACAGGAGTAGGTAAAGATGTTCTTGCTAATTATATTCATCTTAAAAATAAGCGTTCAAATCATATAGTTTCAATTAATTGTTCAGCAATTCCTAAAGACCTCGCTGAAAGTATTTTATTTGGTCACGTAAAAGGATCATTCACGGGAGCAGTTAATGATCAGATAGGGAGACTTATAGAAGCAGATGGAGGGACATTATTTTTGGACGAAATAGGGGATCTCGATTTAATTGTTCAGACAAAATTGCTTCGAGTTCTTCAAGATGGGATAGTTGAACCAATTGGTGGAAAGACAAAAAATGTTAATTTTAGATTGATATGTGCTACTCACCAAAACTTGCAAAAACTTGTGAAACAAGGAAAATTTAGAGAGGACTTATTCTTTAGATTAAATGAATCAATAATTGAATTGCCTGCTTTACGAGAACGAAGTGAAGATATTTCTGTCTTGGCTAATAATTTTTTAGAAAAATTTTGTCTTGATAATCATTTAGGGAAGAAGCTTTTTTCACCAGAAGCTCTTTTGTTTTTATCAAATCAGAAATGGGCAGGTAATGTTAGAGAACTTTTAAGCACGGTTAGAAAACAAGCAATACTTTCTGAAAATGAAATTATTCAAATTGAAGGAAATTTAGAATCGAATAAAGATAATTCACTTCTAAGTTTTAACAACAAAACAAATAACTTAAATCTAGCTTTAGCAAAAAAGCAGTTAACTTCTGAGTTAATCAAAAGAGCATTAATTTCAACGAAAGGAAATAAGACCAAAGCTTCTGAACTTCTAGGAATAACTTCAAGAAGCTTATTTCGATTAATGGCCGAATCTGCTGAAATACAAGACGAAAATTTCTCATCTCATGACAAAAATGTCATAGAGGATTCGCTAAATGTTTAATATTAAAAAGACCAAACTTGGCACTTCAAATGCATTTACTTTGATATCGACATCAATAGATACAAAGGAGAAAAGATGAAGAATATTAAAATATTATTTATTATACTAACCTCAATTAATTTAGGTTACGCAGCAGGCCCCGTTTATAATTTTAACTTTTATAACCCCGCAGATGGATCACAAGCACCAATGCCAAACGGTATGGCACCGGTCCAAAATCAAGTATTACCAACTCAAACAAACTCTGCACCATTTCAGCCTCAACCTACAGCAATACAAAACATCCAAACAGTTAACTCTGTTCAGACGCAAACAAAAGTAAAAAATAAAAAAGAAAAGAGATGGTATTTAAGATATGGAATCGATGAAACTGGGTCAAAAGGGAATAATTTTGGACAATTTCAAGGTTTAGCGGAACAAGATTTTGTAATTACCAGTAAGAAAGTTGGATTTCAGGCACCATTAAATAACGGTGAATCAATTTTTTTTAACGCGAGTTATGAATTTGGAATACTTAAAAATGGGATTTATGGAGAAATGAGTGGGTTTTCTGCAGGAATGCATTTTCAAGGTTCTTCTGATTTTCTTGGATTTCTAGGATTGTACGGAAGTGTTGATCTTCGTTATTTAAAATATTCAGGAACGTCAGATAAATTTGTTTGGAATAATTCAACGTACAATTATGAAAATAGTAATGAATCAATTAGTGGAAACCGTTTTGATGTTCCAATTTCTATAGGACTTAATATGGAGTTTGGAAGATTTAGTACATTAATTGGCTATAAAGTTGTACTAACTCCTAGTTCTAGTTCACAAACATTTAATAAAAGAGAACTAAGTGGCGCCGAAATCGGTTTTCGTTTTAAGATATAGGTCCTTCAAATGAAAAAATTATATATATTGTTTTACCTTGTTAGTTTAAGTATTTTTGCTGAAGGGCCAACATATAATTTTAACTTTTATAATCCATCAAATAAGGAAATTCAAAATATCGTAAAAAATCCTGATAGCTCGAGTGTTGTTATTAAATCGACAAAAATAATCAATAAAACTATTAATAAAAATGAGCAGTGGCACTTCAATTTAGGATTTTTGCAATTGAATGGTCAAAATAAAGATTTGATGAATGATAGAAATAGCTATGACCTTAAGATAATTGGCTTAAATTTAAAGCATTATGATTTAAAAACTATTTCAATAAATACAAACTTCATTTATGGAAAAAAATTAAGTTCAGGTAGAAATACTATTTCTGGTTTAGGCGGTTCAATTCAATACGACGGACAAGCAGACTTCTTAGGTTCATTTGGTCTTGCAACTAGATTAGGTTTAAAGTACCTAGTTTATAATAATGGAGAAGACTTTTCACCATCAGAAAAATCTTATTTACTAAATGGCTCAATAGGATTGAAGTTTAACACGAAAAAACTTGATGTTTATCTGATGGCAAATATTGCATCGTCATTATCTGACAATCCTCGGTTTGTTGGGTTAAATGGACTTGAATTAAATTTTCGATATAGAATTTAAAAATTGCTCTTTTGCACCATAATCTTGCTCGACAAAGTTTCCTGAATAATTATGAGGATACTTATAATTCGCTTTGTCGGGATGATTGTTTCTTAAATGTGTTGGGACTTCTATAGAAGGATTACTTTTGACATATTCAAGTGCCCTATCAAGAGCCGTGTAGGCAACGTTAGATTTTGGAGCTTGAGATAAATATACACAGGCATGAGCTAAATTTATTCTAGCTTCTGGCATTCCAATATTTTTAACAGCGGTTAGAGTATTACAAGCAATAGTAAGAGCATTTGAATCGGCAATTCCAATATCTTCAGAAGCAAATACAATCATTCTTCTTACAATAAATATTGGATCTTCTCCACCGTCAATCATAACGGCCATCCACTGAAGAGCTGCATCGGTATCAGAGCCTCTCATACTTTTAATAAAAGCTGAAATAACGTCGTAATGACGATCCCCATTTTTATCGTATTGATTGTTATTTAGATTTATTAGTTTTGAAATATCTTGAATTGATTTAATTTCTTGTTCAGAGGCTATTTCTAAATAATTCAAAGCAACTCTCGCGTCACCATTTACAAGATTTGCTATTGCTTTAATAATGTCTTCACTCACAGAGTGATTTGTTTCAAGAGAAGCATTTTTTAAAATTTCAATTAAACTTTTATCAGTGTGTTTTTCTAATTTTATAATTTGCATGCGAGAAAGCAGGGCTAGATTTACACTTACCTGAGGAATCTCTGTAGTCGCTCCAATTAATGTGAAGCTTCCATCTTCGACGTAAGGCAAAAGTGCATCTTGTTGAGCTTTATTAAAACGATGAATTTCATCAATAAAAATTAAAGGATCTTTTTGAAACATTTTTTTAGCGTCGATTGCTCTACTTATTAGTTTTTTTAAATCGGAAACTCCACCAAGTACTGCATTAAATGAATAGATTTCTTTTTTGTGTTTACTCGCAATAATATGAGCAATTGTTGTTTTACCAGATCCAGGAGGCCCAGAAATAATTAAGCTTGGAAGTTTGAGAGTAGGGTCTTTTAGAAATTTAAATCTTTCAAATATAACTTCTTGTCCATAGTATTTTTCAAAATTAATCGGCCTTATTTTAAAAGCTAATGGTTTTTCATTTACCAAAGGTTGAGATTGATTCGTGCTCACTGTGTCAAAAAGGTTGTTTTGTTGATTTTTTTCTTGCATTATCGCCTTGCGGTAGAGTTTATTTTATTGACTTAAATATCAATTAATCCTATCTTAAGGTACCAAATTTGGTCAAGCACGCGTAGGGGGTGATTACAGTGGCCGGTTCATATAATTTAAAAGTAGATATTGGAGATAGTTATAACGCAGAAAGATCTTTAAAAAGATTTAAGAGAATGTGTGAGAGTTATGGGATTGTACGTGAGTACAAAAACAGAAAAGAATTCAAAAAACCATGTGTTAAAGCTAAGGAAAAACGAGAAGCAGCAGAAAAAAGAAGACGTAAGAATTCTTTTCGATCGACTCGATATTCAAGTTTCTAAAATATAAATTTAGTATTTATATATATAAAAGGAGTAATTTATTGCTCCTTTTTTTTTATTTTTTTCTCAAGATAACTTTAAAGATAGAGTTCCATCTATTTAATAAAATTTTTAACTTTTTGATATGGCCTTCAGGTAGGTATTGGGTATCCTTTTTTTCCATTTCCATTTGATAAACACTAAATGAATTATTTAAATTATCAATCTGAGAAATGAATGTCTTTATAGCAAGGTTGTTGTCCTTTAAATATATTCGATATAACGGAAAAAAAAATTGTGTAAGTAAATTTTGGATATCGTATTGAATTTTTATAGGGAAAAAGTTTATTAGTAAGTCAATACTTTCAATATGAAGATTAGACAACATTAATGGAACTTGTTTTAACTGATTATTTTTTAAATTTAATAAAATATCTGTTGATGTGTTTAGATTTGATATTAAATTATTCATTCGAAAGCACGATAAATTAATTTTTTTAAATGACTTAATAATTTTAAATGTTGAAATATTATTATTTTTTAGAAATTGCATATGTAACTTTACAAGTTTTCTGCAACTTTTTTTAATGGAATTTAAATTGTCATAATTTTTTATTGATAATCTTTGAAAATCTAATTCTGTTTTTACTTTAAATATATCATTAACAATGGTGACAACTTCTTTCTGTTGCTTATTTAAAATATCTTTTAAATTGTAAGGAATCTCTATTAAAATATTTCGAATCTGAGGCTTAATAAATCTAGTATACTCACTACTTGATATTCTGAAATTATAGTTTTCATGGTGATAGTAGTGAGTAAAATTTTCATCAGAGAAACTCTGAATAGAGAAAGTAAATATCAAAAATAATAAAATTTTTATAATCATCTATATGATTTTTTCAATATTAAGATTTAGTAGAGTATCATTTATTGTAAAAGTTAACTGATTAACTTCTTTAGATTCTATTATAGAAGTTGTTAATGTTTCTTTCATAATATAGTCGCGATGAATAGTGATTGCTTTTTCAAGATCTTCTGAAGTTGAATATTTAATATTGATTCTGTCGTTCACTTCAAAGTTTAAATCTTTTCTTGATTTCTGTATTCGGTTTACTATTTCTCTGGCTAGTCCTTCAATAAGAAGATCTTTAGTCAAATTACAGTCAAGATCTATTGTTATGAATTTATTTGATAGAGCTTCGCTTCCATCTTTTGCTTCTCTAAAAACTAAAATATCTAATGATTCAAATTGTTGGTTATCAATTGAGATACTATTGGTTGTTTCTAGCATTAATAATTCTTCTTCAGTTAAGGCTTCGATTTTTTTTCTAAATTTTCCAAAATCTTTACCTAATCTTTTTCCAAGAACAGGAGAGTTTGGTTTTGCGTAGAGTTTTATTACCTTGTCTTCTTCAGTTGAATATTCGATTTCTTTAACATTTAATTCAACTTTTACATAATGCTCAAGTTTTTTAATTTCATCAAGTGTCTCTTGTGATTTGTGATATATCGTTAGTTTCGACAAAGGTGTTTTTACTTTTATTTGGGATTTATTTCTTCTTTGTCTTCCTAATAAGATAATTTGTCTCATTCTATCAACAGCATCTTCAAGTATAGGGTTAATTTTATTTTGATCGGCCATAGGGTAATCATTTAAATGAACTGACTGAGGAAGTTCTTTAGAGTTTGAAAAGTTTAAAAGTTCTAAGTAAATATACTCTGATAAAAATGGAGTAAATGGTGCCATTGCTTTTGATATTTCAAAAAGACATGTATACAAAGTTGAATAAGCAGCACATTTATCGTTTTTAAGTCCATCACTCCAAAACCGTGAACGATTTAGTCTAATGTACCAGTTTGTTAAATCTTCGATAAAATCAAATAGGGCTGGTACTACATTGTATAAATGATAGTTTTCCATTTCATTTTCAATATTCTTTTTAAGAGTTTGTAAGTTTGAAAGAATCCAGTTGTCGGTAATATTATCACTTTCTACATAGTTTGTTGCAAAATTCCAATTATCAATTTTAGCATAAGTATTTAAAAATTTAAATGAATTAAACCAAGGTAGTAGTGCTCTTCTGACCATGTCTTTTACACCATCATCAGAGAATCTTTGTTCTTCAGCTTTTACAAGACCAGAGTTTATTAAATATAATCTCAAAGGATCGGCACCAAATTTTTCCATAAGAATATCTGGTTGTGTGTAATTTTTTAATCTTTTTGACATTTTTTTACCATCTTCGGCCATAACAATGCCGTTAACGATAACATTTTTAAAAGCGGGCTTGTCAAAAAGAGCACTGGATAGAATCGTTAATGTATAAAACCATCCCCTTGTTTGATCAAGTCCTTCAGCAATAAATTCAGCTGGAAATCCATTTTCAAAAACTTCTTTATTTTCAAATGGATAATGTAATTGAGCGTATGGCATTGATCCGGATTCAAACCAGCAGTCTAAAACTTCTGTGATTCTTTTATAAGTTCCTTCTTCTCCATCAATCTTGAACTCCAATGGATCAACATTTTCTCTATGGAGATCTGTTACATTTTGTCCTGTGTATTTTTTTAATTCTTCAAAAGAACCAATACATAAAAATTTCTCATTAGTATCATTTTGCCATACAGGAAGAGGTGTTCCCCATACTCTATTTCTAGAAATTGACCAGTCTCTTGCACCTTCTAGCCATTTTCCAAATCGTCCAACTTGTATATGTTCGGGCACCCAATGAATTTCTTTATTAGATTTTATTAGTTTTTCTTTAATTCTTTCAACTCGAACATACCATGATGGTATTGCTTTATAAATTAAAGGAGTATCTGAGCGATAACAAAATGGGTAACTGTGAACAATTACTCCTTGATCATAGAGTTTGCCTTCTGCTTTTAATTTGCGCATTATCTCTTTGTCAGCGTCTTTTACTTGTATACCTTGATAATCAGAAACTTCTTTTGTAAATTTTCCCGCATCATCTACAGGGCAACAAAAAACTTCACCAAGTCCAGATTCTTTCATTACTCTATTATCGTCTTCACCAAAACCAGGAGCAATATGAACAATTCCAGTACCTGCTTCCGTTGTGACATAATTATCTGTTAATATTTGAAAAGCTCCGTCTTTTTTTAATTCAGCAAAATAATCAAATAGAGGAGTATATGTTTTTCCTTTAAGATCTTTCCCTTTTAGTTCTTTTTGAATTGTGAGATTCTTTTTCTTAAAACTAGGAATTAAATCTTTTGCCATATAAAATGATTTACCTAAGTCTTCGTCTTTAACTAATACATAATCAATATTTTCATTAACACAAAGACATAAATTAGATGGTAATGTCCAAGGAGTTGTCGTCCATGCCGCAAAGTAGTTATCTTCATTGTCTATTTTAAATAAAACTGTAACAGCTGGGTCTTGTACATCTTGATAGTTCTGACCTGCCTCAAAGTTAGATAATACCGTACCTAGAGCAGTTGAAAAAGGAACAACTCGAGTACCTTGATAAATTAGGTCTTTATCCCATAATTGTTTAAATACCCACCAGACAGATTCCATAAATGTTGGATCCATCGTTTTATAATCATTTTCAAAATCTACCCAGCGACCAATTCTTGAAATTGTTTTTTGCCATTCGCTTGTGTAACGATCAACAATACTTCTACATTCGTCGTTATAGCCTTTTACACCAAATTTTTTAACAGCATCCTGAGCAGACATTCCTAATTTTTTATCAATTTCGTGTTCAACAGGTAATCCGTGGCAATCCCAACCAAATCTTCTTTCAACGTAACGTCCTTTCATTGTGAAATATCTCGGGATGGCATCCTTTAAAATAGATCCTACTAAATGTCCATGATGAGGTAGGCCTGTCGCAAATGGAGGGCCATCATAAAATATATAAGGAGTACATTTTTTTGTTTTTTCCAGAGATTTCTCAAAGATATTTTCCTTTTTCCAAAATTCTAGAATTTTGTGATCATTTTCTACAAATGAAAATTGATCTGATTGTGTTTGTTCATTCACAATATTACCCCTTAAACTATTTAATATTGTTCAGTTTTTAGCAGTTTTTGTCTGATTTGAATAGTTGTAATAGGCTTATTTTGCCCAAATGTCTGAATTTTAAAGAAAAAATATGTATTTTAATTTTAAATCCGATTAAATATATATGACTTATTATTTTTTTATAACAATGTTTCTTATTCAGATAGTTAGTGCTGAACCAGCTAAAAAGAGTTTAATTGTTTGGGACAAAATTAATCAAAATGAATGGTTGAATCTTGCAAAATGGAAACAAGAAAGAAAAATAAAAGATTCATTTAAAAGTGCAGATTGGTTTGATAAAAATAAAAATATAGAAACACAAGTCGGAATTATCTTAGATAAATTTGGTAAGTGCAAGATACATTCATCAAACACACCTTACTTTGGTAGTTATAAGTCAAAGTTATTTGAAGGATATGAAGTAGAAGCAAAAAGTAATTCTCTTTGTATGATCATGTTAACTGATGGAACCTTAATAAGAGTCTCAGCAAACTCTTCAGTATCTATTAACGAATTTATGATAAATGATAAAGAATATTATTTTTTTTTAAGAATAAACTTTGGCAACGTTTATATTCAGTCAAGGTTTAAGGAAAAGTATATTTCAAAAAATACGAATGAAAGTGATAATTTGTTATTACCTTCAAGTACAGATGAAGCAAGGATTGGTTTTAGTAAAAGAAAATCAAAATTGGATTTCTTGAACCCCCTAAATAGAGTGAATAAAATTTACAAAAAGCTTGATAATGAAATTGATATTAATAATCAGAGTCTTAAAGACTTTAAAAGTCATTATCTTATTTCAACCAGTTTTGCTTTAATTGATTGTGAAGGTAAAATTTCTTTAGATAGTTATATAAACAAAGGAAAAGGTCTTGTTACAAAATTAAGAGATAGTAGTAAATTTGTTATGGATCCATCTTCTGGTAAATGTTTTCTAAAGTTTAAAGATAAAACAAGTGAGAAACTTGATGAGAGCCAATTAAAAATAGTTGGTACAGAAGATCATGACTTTAGAGATTATGAAAATTCTTTTGTTACAGTTAATGAATACTTAACATCAAATATACCTTCAACATATTTAGCAAGAGAGTATGAATACAGATTCTATAGCAGTATTTATAGCAATGAAATAGATCAAGTTTATATCAAAAAACAATTTGGTGTAATTTTTAATAATTTGCGATTAAAAAGAAAAAGTTTTCTTTCTCTAAGATACAAGTTTCTAAATAAATATTCTCTCTTTATTGAAGGAAATAATTTTAAAATAGCAATGAAACGTAATATTATATTAGGGAAATATAAGTTTTCTGATCCCGAATTTTTTGCACAGTTTTACGCACAACATTTTATCTCAAAAAAATTCTATAAACCATTTGAAACTGTCGAACGATTGGATTATCAAAAATTAAATAGTACAACAAAAAAGTTATGGAAAAGAATTCATGAAAGAAGAATTAATAAAAATTAATAAAATAATTTTAGCTAGTGCAAGTCCACGTAGGAAAGAGCTTCTTTCGCACTTTAAAATTCCCTTTGAGATAATTGTATCTAATATTGATGAAGTTATTGAAAAAGATCTTTCTTTTAATGATCTCGTACAGAGTTTAGCATTACAAAAAGCACAAGCTGTTTTTAACACTAGTAAATCTAATTCATCACTCTTTTTAGGAGCCGATACTATTGTAGTTTCAGATGAAGTTATTTTTGGAAAACCAAAATCTAGAAAAGAAGCACACGAAATTTTATTACAACTAGAAAATAAAACGCATTCAGTCTATACAGGTGTTTCATTGTTTTCACCAGCGAAAACGTTGACATTTTCAGTAGAAACAAAAGTATCTTTCAAGAATATAAACAAATTTATATTGGAAGATTATTTAGATTCAGGGGAATTTTCTGACAAAGCAGGAGCATATGGGATTCAAGGAATGGCTCTCACTTTTATTGAGACAATAAAAGGATCTTATTCTAATGTTGTAGGTTTACCCTTGAGTGAGTTAGATGATCAACTGAGCTGCTATTTCGAAGTTGCTAACTGGCGTAAAATTTTTAAAAAATGAATATAGACAATTATTTATCAGATTTTTTATTATTATCGAACATAAAGAGAGAGGCTTTATCATTAAGTTTTAATATAGAAGTAATTGCAAAAGCAGGATCAAAATTAAGTTACATAAAAGTTGGAGACAATAATCAACTTATTGTTTCAGTTAATGCAAAAGCGATTGATGGGAAAGCAAATAAAAATATCATAAAACAAGTTTCTGATATATTTCACATTGCCAAAAGGCAAGTCATTTTAGTTAAGGGAGAAAAAGCAAAGTTTAAATTACTTCTCATTCAGTTTTTCTTTGATAAAGTAAAGACTGAAAAATATTATTTCAATTTAATTTCAAACAAATTAAAGGACGTTAATGCTAAAAAAAACTAATATTTTAATCTTTTTGATTTTCATATCTTTTCTTAAATATTCTTTCGCAGTCGAAAAGAAAACTAAAATAAAAAATAGATTGGATTTTATTGAATCAATCGGTGAATATAAGAAAATTAAGACTGATGACTTTGAAATTTTGTTCCATAAATCGAATAAAGCATTTTCCGAGTATTTTGAAGCTAAAAAAGGTTTCTGTAATGGGGACTATTCAAGTATGATTTTTGTTGAAAATAATTTTCAAGACAATGTTGAACTGAAACAAATAAATAAAAAGAAGCTATCAGCTACAGAAAAAAAGAATTGTTTAAGTGAGTATATTAATGATCAAATCATTTTTCAAAAATCTAAACTTAAACTCCAACTTAATTATTTATCTAAAATCCAAAAATTAGAAATTAAAAAATTAAAAGAAAGTAATGAAGTGATTGTTCAAAATTTAATGAATGTACTTACAGAAAATAATAAAATTAAGAAATCCAAAAAACGTAGAAAAAAATATTCTAAAAAATTAAAAAAGAAATAATAATTTTAATTTGTATCCGACGAAAGGATATTAAGCGAAGGCTTTACACTTCTTATGACATTAATAGAACGAGAAGGCTTTAAACTCGTTGGCTTAAATCTAATTTTTCTAGTATTAAACTTGGAATTTCTGTTAATGTTTTTAACAATAAACGATTTTTCTGGTTGAGTTGGTTTCATGCATATCTCCCGATATCTCTTTAAAATAAGTTATAAGTTAAGCCATTTTTTTTAAGCTTAATAATCCAACTTGCGAGATTCTAGATATTTACATCAAATAGAACTCCTCTGACAAGCTGAATCAACATTTTAAGGTAAAAATCTATAGTAATTACTTCTAATAAATGCCTAATATTAGTTTTTCGGCATATTTGACGAAATACTGAATATAATTGGTATATTATATTATAACACAGTGGACAACTTTTTTCATCATATACACATTTATAGGTAATTTATTCTTAATTATATTTTACTAGAACAAATCCAAGTTCTTGCTTAATCTATAAAGTGAATAATTCCAAAGGGTTAATGATGCACAATGTTGTTATATTTATAAGTATATTTTTTATATTCGGATGTAGTTCAATGAGAAGCCTTGGTTTAAAAATGGGAGCACCACTATTTTACGATGCTTCTAACCAAGTATTAAACGAAAAAAATTATGAAAGTGTTGAAAAAGGACTCGCTGGAAATTTAATTTTACTTGAGGGATTAAGAAGTGTCAGACCTCAGGACCCTAGTTTAACAGCAACATTAATAAAAGGTTTTGTTGGATATGCTTTTGCCATAAATGAAACATATTATCTGAATGATAAATTTATGGATATCGAAGAAAGTATTCATAAAAAACAAGCTATTTTTAATTATTCAAAAGCCTTAAGATATGGTGAAGAATATTTATTAGAAAATGACTTAACTATAAAAAAATTAGAAAGCTCTCAAAGAGATGGGAAATTAATGAGCTTGTTAAATGATAACTTGTCTGAAAATGATGAAACATTTAATGCAATATTTTTTACCGCCCAGGCTTTGGCATCTCTAATTAACTTACAAAGAGATAAAATGGCAATCGTAGCTAAGCTTCCTGTAGCAAAAGGACTTTTCGATTGGGTGTGCGAAAAAAAGCCATTATTTAATAATGGAGCTTGTGATATCTTTTATTCTAGCTACGAAGCTGGTAGACCTAAAATGTTAGGAGGAGACCCAGAAAAAGGAAAAATGTTATTTTTAAAAGCAATGAAAAAATGGCCTAATAACTTACTGGTTAGAGAATCCTTTCTTGAATATTACTCAATTCCTATGAGTGATGAAAAGTCATTTAATAGTCAGGTTGAGATTTTAGAAAAAGCTAATGAAAATCTACAAAAAGAATTAACTTGGGGAAGTCGAAATGTAAAAGTGACTCCTGAAGGATATGGATTATACAATAGTATAGCCTTAAGAAGGTTTAAGATTATGAAAAAATATAAAAAAGAATTGTTCTAGGAGAACTCATGAAAATATTTCTAATATCATTATTTTTTACAACATCTGCTTTTGCAGTAAAGTTTAAAGTAGGAGTTCTAGCTCCCGAAGGAACAGCTTGGTCAAAAAATTTAAAAAAAATGGCTAAAGAAATAAAAAAAGAAACCAAAGGAAAAGTTAAGTTTAAATTCTACTTTGGAGGCGCCCAAGGTGACGAACCAGATGTCCTTAGAAAGATCAGAGTTGGTCAACTTCAAGGTGGAGTTTTTACTGGAAAGACTCTTGGTGAAATTGATGGAAACGTAAGACTTATGGAGCTTCCATTTAATTTTGGTTCAGACCGAAAAAAAGCATGGAATGTTCTACAAAAAATGAGTCCTACTTTTACAGAAAGTTTGGAAAAAAAGAAGTTTGTAAGTTTAGGATTTTTTGAAATAGGTATGGTTTATTTTGTCTCAGTGAAACCAGTTAAAAATTTAAAAGACCTTAAATCAATTAAGATCTGGTCATGGGCAGGTGATACTCTTGTGGAAGCAATGGTGAGCGAGTTAAATTTACTTGCTGTTCCTCTTCCTCTTCCTGATGTCTTAGGATCTTTGTCAACAGGTATAATTGACGGTGCCTATGCACCACCACTTGGTATAATGGCACTTCAATGGAATTCAAAAATAAAATACTTGGTTGATTTACCATTGTCATATTCTGTAGGAGCAATGCTTTTGTCTAAAAAGAAGTGGGCAAAATTAGATAAAAATACACAAGATACAGTTTTAAAGATTTCTCATAAATATGTTTCTAAAGTTAATCAGGCGAATATGGCCGATAACGCTGAGTCTCTTCGAGTACTGAAAGAATCAGGAGTTAAATTTTTAAAATTTCCTGATAAAGACACTCAAGATGTTAAAGTTATGCGTAACAAAATGTTAAAAACTTTGACAGGAAAATTATTTGAAAAGAAAACGATTAAACTCTTTAATAAGTATTATCAATAATGATTACAATTATAGAAAAATTTGATTTAGGAATAGAAAAGTTTTCAAGATATTTACTTATTTTTTGTATGCTGTGTTTACTTGTTTTTAGTACAGCTTCAATTTTCTTACGATGGTTTCATGTAAGTGTTCTATGGATTGAACCATTAATTAGGCATCTTGTTTTCTTAATAGCATTTCTTGGTGGTGTTCTTGCTACTGGTAAGAAAGCACATATAGGAATAGATATTCTTGGAATGTATTTTGAAAATAAAAAAAATTATAAGGCTAAAAAAATAGTAGGAACGTTGGTCTCTCTCATTTCATTCGTTACACTAGTTGTTTTAGTTTATTCAGGAATAGCTTTTTATAACTCGGAAGCAGAATATTCAAAAGTAGTCTTTTGGGGAATAAAAAGTCATTTACTAGTAGCAATAATCCCTTTTGGGTTTACGTTGATGGGACTTCGTTTTTTACTGATTTTGCTTTTAGATATTTTTAAAAAGGATGATAAGTAATGGGGGCAATATCAATAGTAGGAATCATTTTTTCGGCAGCACTTGGAACCCCATTGTTTATAATAATGGGGTTATCAGCTCTTGTTGCTTTTTATCTCTCTGATACAAACTTAGCAGCAGTATCAATAGAAATTTACAAAATTGCAGGTCAAGCAACGATCTTAACTATACCACTATTTACTTTTGCTGGTTATATGATGGCTAAGTCAAAGTCACCTCAACGTTTGCTTCGTTTAACAGAAGCGTACCTCGGTTGGTTACCTGGAGGCGTTGCTATAGTGTCATTAGTCGTTTGTGCATTTTTTACAGCTTTTACCGGAGCAAGTGGTGTAACTATTATAGCTTTAGGTGGCTTACTGTACCCAATTCTTAAAGAAGAAGGTTATACTGAAAAATTTACGTTAGGTCTTTTAACAACATCTGGTTCTCTAGGACTACTTTTTCCTCCAAGTTTACCAATTATTCTTTATGGCCTCGTAGCAAAAGTTGATATTGATAAATTGTTCAAAGCTGGGATTATTCCTGGAGTTCTCTTAATTGCGATTCTTAGTATTTGGGCGATTAAAAATGGAAATTTCAAAAATAATAAAAAAGTCTTTTCAATTGAAGAGTGTATTGCTGCAACCAAAGGAGCTTTCTGGGAAGCTTTGCTACCTGTTGGAGTACTTGTAGGAATTTATGGTGGCTTTGTCACCACAACAGAGGCTGCGGCTTTAACAGCATCCTATGTGACCTTGATCGAATGTTTTATCTATAAAGATGTCGATGTTTTTAAAGACCTTCCTGAGGTAATAATTGAAAGTATGACTTTAGTTGGAGGAATCCTTTTAATTTTATGTTGCGCACTAGGATTCACAAATTATCTTGTTGATGAAGAAATACCAATGCATATACTTGCATTTATGAAAACATTTTTAACTAATAAATATAGTTTTTTATTATTTTTAAATATCTTTTTATTAATAGTCGGAAGCTTGATGGATATTTTCAGTGCAATAATAGTTGTTGTACCACTGATTCTTCCTATTTCAAAAGAATTTGGTGTTGATCCAATACATTTAGCTATAATATTTTTAACTAATTTAGAAATTGGGTATTTGACTCCTCCTGTTGGTATTAATTTATTTATAAGTAGTTTTAGATTTAAAAAACCAATAACCGAGCTTTATAGAGCATCATTTCCATTTCTAATTTTGCTTTTAATTGCTTTATTTTTAATAACCTATATTCCTAGTTTAAGTTTATTTTTAGTTTGAAAAATTTACTACTTTTAATACTTATTTGTTTCTCAATGAAAATTTTTTCTCAAAGTTTTTATACTGGTGAACAATCAAGATTAATTAAAAATAATAATGAAATTATTGAAGATGATTTTTATAAATGGAAAAGGGAAGTTGGGTCATACAACTTTAAACAAAATGCATTAAATCAATCATACTCAAACTTAACACAAAATGAACTTTTGGATTTATCAAATTGGTGGGACTACGAAGTAAATAACTTAAAGTTTTGTCCTAATGCAGATTTTCAAGAAGTAATTAACTATAATAGATACTTATTTCGAGTACTTTTTATAAGTTACCTCGTTGAATATATCCAAGATTTGCAAAAATATTCAAAAAATATAAATTGTTTTTCAGATATGAAATCCCTTTTAAAAAATTGCAATTCAAAAACAGCTGATATGAAAAAATATATTGGAAGGCTTTCTGAAACGAAAGAGCGAAGCAAGTTCAATTTAAAAAATGATGGCGCCTTATTACGTTTAGTTAAATGTAATAAGGCAGAATGTGATTCTCAAAATAGCTGTCTGAAAGCAAAAGTCGAATTAAATTTAATTTGTAGCGAACTTGATAGTTATTATGGGATGAGTAGTCTAAAATTAATGGAAAACGTTATTTCGACGAGTAGTGCTCTCGACACTATTTTGGACGAGCAAAAAAGTAATCAATGCTTAAAACGTTTTGTTTCTTTAGGAAACAAGTTTGAAGAAAAAAATAAGTTTCTGAGAAATGTGTTTCAGTATGTTTATAAAAAATTAAAAAAATCAAACTCTCGATACTTAGAAGGTATTAATTTTGTACCAGGAGCGCTGAAGACATTTGATATGAAAGGCTTAACTGACTTTCTTGTTGCTCTTCCAAAAGCAAAGTTAGTTAAAGTTGAGTCTGTTAAATTACCAAAAAAAATAAAAGTTAAGAAGAAATTAGTCGCTAAAAAGCGTCCCGTTCAAAAAGTAGAAATAAAAAGAATTTTAACTAAAGTTCATGTTAGAAAAAGATTGTCAGAGTTTGAGAAAGCTCGAAAAATGTTAAAAAAATTTAAATTAAAAGAAAGTATTGTAAATTTACAAAAATTTAAAAAAGATTTCAACATAACCAATGCTAAAATAAAACTTTACAACAAAAAATTGCGAGTATTTGTAACTAGAAAAAATCTTAAACATTTACGAACAAAAGAAAAGCTTGGTGATAAAAATAACCCAATTCCACTAGTCTTTCTCGATTATTTATTTATAATAAATGATCACCAAAGTCTTTGGAATATCGTATCAATAATAGGAAACAGTTTTTATGTTTATAATAATGTAGAAAAAGTTCCTGGCGTTGTGAAAATTAAAATTGTTAATGATCACAAAACAAATTATAAGTGGAGTTTATTAATTTTAAAGGATTAATATTTAAAATTTATAGATTAATTCTCTCAGTTTTTCTTTCACCGTCTCATCTGAATCAATTAAAAGTAAAACTCCTGCATTTTTAGAATTACCATCACTTCCTATTATGGAAATATTACCGACTCTTTTTCCTTTGATTCGAAATCTAGCAGTTGATATTGATTTATATTCACTTAATTTAGGTACAGGTATAAAGAAGCCAAATGTATCTCTCCCTATATAGAAAGAAATATTTTTTAAAGATGGAATTGATATTGCTACTGACGGTAAAACTCCATTAACTATGCCTGGGATTAGTCTTCCTCCAGGTAAAGTCTGAGGATCAAAGGAATCTGGACTTAAGTTTAAAAGTTCCGTTATATCAATGTTAATTTCGATTGATAAATTTCCTGATTCTTTACCAGCGAAAATATGAATTTTCGATTTTGTTAATTTGGGTATTTTTATATATTTTTCTTCTTTCTTATACGGCAGTTCCACTTGTGCAGAAAGCTGTAGTGAGAGATCCTCTTTAATGAATTTTAAATAGGGTCCTTTTATTCCCGGTATTTTTGGATTAGTGTTAGCTAATTTTCCGCAAAACCAATAATTGTAAAAATTGAAATAAATATTAGAGATGTTTTAAATAATTTAATAAAATTCATAATGATCCTAAATTGGATGGAAATAAATTATATTTCCATCCAAAAAAATTAAATTTGAAATTAATTTAAGTGATTTCTTTTTAATAATTTTTTAAGTCTTGATTTAGTCGCAGCATCTAAATCTAACATTAATAAAAAACCACCATTTTCACCATTGCTATCACCACCTACTAATGAAAGATTTCCAATTCTAGATCCTCCTGCTTTAAATCTAAAAGTAGCGATGCTGTTTTTCATTTTATTCATCATTGGTGCTGGAAAAAATACTCCAAAAAGTTTTTGACCGAGATAAAAACTTAGATTTTTAAGTTTTGGAACAGTCATTGCAAAACCTGGTAATTTACCTGATGTTAAACCTGGTAATGCTCTACCTCCAGGTAACGTTTGAGGATCAAACATATTTGGATCAGCATTTAGAATTTCCATAATGTCTAAGTTGATTGCAAATAAAGTTCCTTCTGATTGTAGATCTGGTCCAATTTCAATATATGATTTAGGAAACCTAGTTATTGGAGAAACTCTTGCTCCACCATCTAGAACAAAATCAAATACTGCCGAAATCAGTAGTGTGCCATTGGTGCTGTCAAAATTTACATGTGGACCATTTACTCCTGGAACTTGTGTGTTCGTTGAGCTGCTATTCTTCCCACAACTTGTTGCAAGCAACATGGTTAATGCAATTAATACGACATAAATTTTTTGTGATAATTTTTTCATTAAATTCCCTCCTGTTAGAATTATTAAATTTTAATTTGTAATAACTCTTCGGAGTGATAAAAAAAAAATTAACTAAAAAAGGCCCGTTGTCACGGGCCTTTGGTCATTTTATAGAATACTGAATTGTTTTGGTATTATATTTTTGCAATCTTTTTAAGTTTTTTCTGAACAGTTCTACTCATATCTAATAATAATAACATTCCTGCATTACTACCATTTGAATCAGATCCTACAAGAGAAATATTTCCTGCACTTTTACTTCCAATTTTATATCTTGCAGTAATTATACTTCCTTGCATATTTAATTTATTAAGAGGTACAAATATTCCAAATATTTTTGGACCTAAATAAACTGTTAAATTTTTAAATTTTGGAATTGTAAAAGCAACAGCCGGTAGTCTTCCTGAAGAAACACCTGGTAATGCTCGTCCTCCTGGTAATGATTGAGGATCAAGTTGATTAAGGTTCATATTAAAAACATCATTAAGTGAAATATTGAAATTTAATATTGTTCCATCTGACTGTAAATCCGGCCCTAATTCGATATAAGAATTTGGATATTTAGGAATTGGATTTACTCGTGCTCCACCGTCAAGTAATAAGTTTTGAAATACCATTGAAATTAAAAGAGAGTCACCATTTAATGTAATAGTTGGCCCATTAACTCCTGGTATCGCCAAATTACTACTGCCTGAACCGTTTCCACAACCTGTAGTAATACTAAGTGTGAATAAAAGTAGTAGTGATAAAATCAGTGTTTTCATTCTCTTCATAACGTTCTCCTAATTTATTTGCCAGCTTCTTAACAAGCAACGTACTACTTCAACTAACGTACAACATGACTTCGGCGGTTTGTTTGTAAAGTGAGAATAGCAAATTGAGTAAATTGCTCAATTACTTATTTTGATATTCATTGGTATTTTGTCTTGTTCATTAAAAAATTGTTTTATTTAAACTACTTACAAATTGATAATTGTTAAGATTAATGAATATTTCTTAATATTTGCTTTTTATAGTAATTAGTGATTTTCTGACAATTTTTTCTGGCATGTATAAGGAAATGGTAAATGATATAATTTATTTATGAAGATTCTAAATAGTAATATATGGGATAATACATTAAGCAAATCAACCAATCGTAGAAATTCTAAACATATAAAAAAACATATAAAAAAACATACAAAAAAAGATATCCAAAAGAAAATAGTTAAAAAAGTTCACCATCCATCTCCAATGGAAATTCGAGCCAAGTTAGAAAAAAAATTTGGTAAATCTGATTTACATGGAGAATATAGAATTGCAAATAATAAAGCTATTCAAATAGCCGAAAAAGCTAAAACAAATGCTTTTCAATTAAGAGAAGCAATGAGCAGTGGATCAGTCAATTTTAGTGACAAAGAAAAAGAAGTTTTGGCTAAAATTTTAGGACATTAACTTATAATCATTTAATCATCGTTAAGCATAATTTGTAATTTTGAAATAGTTTGTTTAATAACTGTATCAATACTTCTATTTTCGATAACAGTTGCTGAAGAGTGGTTGTGACCTCCTCCTCCTAAAGCTTGAGCAATAACTCCGACATCAACATCACCCATCGATCTAAAAGAAATTTTAACAAATTTTTCTAATTGTCTAAACATACATACAACTTTTATTCCATCAAGAACTAAGAGGTGATTTATAAATCCATATGTTTCTTCATTTTCAATTCCAAATTGTTTCAAATCGTCATCACTTAATACTAACCAGGCTACTTTTCCATCTGGTGTTGACTCTGCTCTGGATAATATTTGTCCTAACAACTTTAAAAAATTAATTTTTTGAGCACCATATATTTTATAATAACTTTCAACAGGTGTAATGCCAGCTTTTAATAATTTTGATACAAGCAGGTGAGTATTGGATGTTACTGTAGGGTATCGAAATGAACTTGTGTCGATAATAATAGCTGTATAAAGGGCAAGTGCCATCGCTCTGTCAAATTCTACTCCAATTGATTCAATAAGTTTTCCTACTAATTCTCCTGTGGCGGCCATTTTTGTATCAACACAATGTAATGCTGATATTTCCTTTGGGCATGGATGATGATCAATAAATAATAAGTCTTCTGATTTTGAAACTAGTTGATGAATTTTACTTCCAATTCGATCGAGTGAATTGGTATCAGCTACAATTAACAAATCTATATCTTTGTCGGTGAATATTTTTGTAGCTTCTTCAACAGACAAAACAAAATTATTAGAATCGAGATATTGATAACGGGGAAGTAATTTTTCTTCGTTTACACAATAAACATCTTTACCAATACTTTTTAATGCCAAACTTAAGGCAACTTGTGAACCTATTCCATCAGCATCGGGCAATATATGTGTAGTTATAATTATTGTATTAGCTTTGCTAATTGCTTCTTGAAAACGATTTATTAATTCCATAAGTCCTTAATCGGTTAATTATTTATTATATCAAATAAAAAGAGAAACAATCGGGTATATAATTTGTTTTTTAGTAAACATTCGATAGAAAATTGGTTAAATTTACGTAGTGAAAAATAATATTGTTCAATTTAGTAATGTTTCAAAATTATACCCTGGAGTAAATGCTCTTGATTGTATTAATTTTAATATAAGTAAGGGGAGCATTCACGGTTTTATGGGGCCTAATGGTGCTGGAAAATCAACTACAATGAAAATATTGGCAGGTTTGCTTAAAGAAAGTTCCGGAGAGATTCTATTTAATAGTGAAAAAATCGAATTTTTAAAAGATAAGTCGCGCATAGCATATCTTCCAGAAGTACCCGCCTTTTATAAAGGAATGACAGTTGATGGATTTTTGTCATTTTGTTATCAAATATTTTTCAAAACTAAAATAAAAAAAGAGAAGTTAAAATATGTTCTAGATATTTGTGGATTAGAATCTGTGAATAGAAGAATAATTAATCACTTGTCGAAAGGATTTAAACAGAAAGTAGCGATTGCTCAATCTTTAATTATAGAGCCTGAATTAATTATTATGGATGAGCCAACGGTAGGTCTCGATCCCCTTGCTCAAATAGAATTAAGAGAGCTGATTATAAATTTAAAGAAAGAACATACAATCTTTTTATCAAGTCACCTCTTGCATGACTTAAGCCTAATTTGTGATGAAATAACCTTTATTGATAAAGGAAACATTATTTTATCTGACACACTGGAAAATGTATTAGAAAAACAATCTGATAAAGTTTTTGTAACATTTAAATCATTGAATTGGAGTAATGAATTTAAAAGTAAGATCCAATCATTTTCAAAATGTGAAATCAAAGAGACTTCAAGTAATAATTATATGAAAATAAAATGTATCTTTGATTTTAAAATTGAAGAAAATAAGTTTTTAAAATTTTTAATTGATCAAAACCTGGAAATTGTAGAATTTAAAAAAGAATCGGCAGATCTCGAAGATTTATTTTTGAAGGGAAATAAGTAATGAAAGGTATTTTAATAATATTAGAAAAAGAACTTAAGGATTATTTTACGACATCATTATTTTATATAATTTTGACAGCATTTTCATTCGTTATCGGCTATTTTTTCTTTAACTACTTAATAAATGTTAAAGAATTTACTACTGTTACAGTACTTACAAATGTTGTAACACCACTCTTTGGTAATATAAATTTATTAGTGTTAATTCTTTCTCCTCTTTTGACTATGAAAATATTTTCTCAAGAGTCACGAGATGGAACACTTGACTTGTTGTTAGGTTCAAACCTTAAGTATTATGAAATAATATTAGGTAAGTTCTTATCAATTATGACTATAATTTTTGTATTGTTAACTTACTGTTCTTTTGTGCCTATTACTCTGCATTTTATAGGCTATGATAACCCTTACTTATTCTTCACTTCATTTGTAGGATTATTTTTTTGTGCTTCTTTTTATATTTCAATAGGGATATTAGCTTCAAGTATTACAAGTAATCAGATTTTATCTTCATTTCTAAGTTATGGTGGAATTTTATTTTTTATCTTTTTAATTCAACCAGCAAGAGCAACTTCAAATTATATTGTTAAGTCAGCACTTCAATACTTAAGTGTTAGCTATCATTACGATTATTTCGCCAAGGGAGCTGTCGCTAGTTATAGTTTAATTTATTTTGTGTCGATGATTTTTATTTTTTTATTCATCACTTCAATTGTTCTCAGCAAAAGGAAATGGTAGTGAAAGAAAAATGGAATATATTAATTTCTTTTTTGACTATAGTAATGTTTCTAATTGTTACTTTATTGTGGATAACATTACCTAACGAATTCACGCTGAATATTTCAGCGACAGTTTTTTTTAGTACACTTTTCTTTATTTTGATAGGAATTAATTTTAATTATATTAAAAAATATATTCAAAGTTCATATTTTTCGAAATTAATTAATGCTCTTATAACAATTGGATTAGTTTTGGTAATTCTTGGTTTTGTTAACTATATTGGATTTAAACACCCCAAATTAATAGACTTTACTGAAAAATCTCGAAATACTCTTTCTTCTCGATCTATAAAAATTTTAAAATCTGTCAAAAACCCAATTGAATTTAAACTATTTTCAAGCGATGCTAACTACGAAAGCTTTTCTCGCTTTTTTAGACAATTTAAATTTATAAACAGTAATATAAATGTTGATTATATTTCTCCTGACCATCGCCCTGACTTAGTGAAAAAATTTAATATTCTCGATCCTGATACATTAATTATAAAATATGGAATCAAAAAAGAGTACGTACGAAAATATATTAATGAATTGTCAGTAATCAACGCATTAATAAAAGTAACGAGAGAACGCGAACCATTAATTTTTTATTCAAATGGAAATTCTGAACTAGATTTAAAATCAAATAAGGTGATAGGTGGCTTAAGTCTTGCCAACGTTTTAAGTAATTCAAGTTATAGAATTCACAGAGTTGACTTAAGAGAAATTGCCTCTATCCCTAAAAATGTAAAAACCTTAATACTCTGGGGACCCAAAATTGGTTACGCCGATAAAGAGGTGTCTTTAATAGAAAAATATCTAAATCAAGGGGGAGGCTTAATTGTAGCAATCGACCCTCAGTTAAATATGGATTATTTTAAAAATTTGCGAACCATGCTGAAAAAATTTGATGTAAATATTAAAAATAATTTAGTTGTAGATAGATTAAGATCAGCTAGTGGGTCAAATGGAATGGCTCCTTTGATCAAAACATTTAATAAGTCGCATTCTATTACTTCGGAGTTTACACGTACAACTATGCTTTTTCCAGTAACCAGTAGTGTTGAGCAAGTTAAAAAAAATGATTTAAAGTTTAAAAGTGAATTTCTTACAAGTACATCTAATTTTCCTGGTAGTTGGGGAGAAACATCTTTTAAAGACCTAGGAAAAGGAGTGATTAAGTTTGATTCCAAAAAAGATCAAAAGGGAGCGTTATCAACTGCTATGTCATTTGAAAGTGAAAATCAAAGGATTGTTGCCTTTGGAAATTCTTCATTTGTAAGTAATCGCTTTTCACATATTCGAGACAATTTTTCATTATTTATAAATTCCTTGTCCTGGGTATCAGATGAAGAGCGTCTAATATCATTAGATATTCCTTCGATTGATGAAAAACCACTTTTTCTCTCAACGACTATTACTGGTTTAATCTTCTCATTACAAATAATTTTATTTCCTTTATTGTTCATTTTTTTAAGCATTTATTTTTATCGAATTAAGAAGAAATAAGCATGAAGAAAAACATCATTTTACTTATGTTAGCAGTATTAGTTGGAAGCATTGCTTATTATACTGAAGAGTATTTACCTGCTCAAAAAAGGTTAGCTCTATCAAAAAGCAAATTACTTATCGACTTTATTAAATTGGGCCATCTAAATAAAATTGTATTTAAAAATGTAGCGATCGATACGACTAAAAATGAATGGACTATTAACAAGGTAAAAATTAAAAACAAATTTATTAAAGAAATCAATTTATTTTTTGTTAATTTCAAAATTCAGAAAAAAATTAAATTAAAAGAAATTCCTGATAAAAAGAGTTTCGAAAAACAGTTTACTAGAAAATTTTCATTAATGTTTGATAAAGATAATGTAAATATATTTATTGGTGAAAAATTAGCATTTTCTCAAGATTTTTATATCAAAATTAGTACAAAAGATAATACCTCCTATGGAATAGTGAAATATGACATACTAATAAATAAACCCATTAAGAGATCAGAATACCATCGAACGGACTTTCAGTATTTAAAAGTATTAGCTTGGATAAATGTGACTAAAAGCTATTTTTTTGAGAATAAAAAATAGAATTTATGTCTTTAAATTTGTCGTTATCTTTAATAAATACTAATATTAAATAATGATTGAGTTATATAAAAATTATTTTCATATTTTATTACATCCTATAGATAGTTTGCAAATAGATGAACAGAAAAATAATACATTAAAAATTATAGAAGATGACAATCTCCTAAATAATACAAATAAAATTTTTCTATTGTCATTAAAAGATATTATTTTATTATCTTGGCCATTTTATTTTATGTCCATTTTGTATAAATTTATCTATACAGTTGTTTTCCATTCAACATTAAAAAATTTTTCTGTAGATAATAGTTTAATTGATTCTATCTCTAGTAAATTCAGCACATATTTTATAATGATTGATAATTATTCTTTACTCTTCAAATTTGTACTCTTTCCTCTGTCTACTCTCATTTACTTTAAGTTATGGCAGTTTGTTATTACTTTTACATTAGAACTTTTTGACAGCGAAGTTAACAAAGTCACTACGGAACAAATTGTTCTACATTCTTTTGTTTCTAACACTTTTTTAATCATTCCTATACTGGGGCCAATTCTCGCTTTCTGCAGTCAAATTGTAATTTTGTTTTTAGGTATTAAGAATGGATTATCTATAAGTAATAAGAAATCATTGTTAATAATTTTAACTCCTTTGATCATGTTTATGTGTCTAGGAACATTTTTAATTGTTATGTATTCTATGATTTTTGCAATGGCATAAATAAAAAACATGAATATTGTTATGCATTAATCTCTCTTTCAGACATGACAGTATTTGTTACAATTATAAATAGTAGAAATCACATATGACATTTAGTGGCAAAGCTTTTCAATATTTATTATTTTGATACTATTTAGTCACACATGAGACACATTTTACACAGGAGAACACAATGGTGGCATACCCATACACATATGCCGGAGGCAATATCGAAATTGTTTGCGGACCTATGTTTTCAGGAAAAACAGAAGAGTTAATTAGGCGAGTACGAAGAGCTCAAATAGCTAAGCAAAAAGTTCAAATTTTTAAACCAGGAATCGATAATAGATATCATGAAACAGATGTTGTTAGTCATTCAGCAATGACAGTAAAAGCAGTTCCCGTTTCAAACTCAAGTGAAATATTAGATAAGTTATATGATTCGACTCGTATTGTAGCTATAGATGAAATCCAATTTTTTGATGATGAAATTATTTCAGTAATTAAAAAATTAGCTCGTCGAGGTATTCGAGTAATTGGAGCAGGTCTTGATCAAGATTATAAAGGTATACCATTTGGCCCAATCCCAACACTACTGGCTATCGCCGATAGAGTAGATAAAATTTCAGCAATTTGCACAGTTTGCGGAATGTCTGCATCTAAAACATTTAGAAAAGTTTGTGATGATGATAATCAAGTTCTCGTAGGAGAAACAGATTTTTATGAAGCAAGGTGCCGCCTACATCATGATGAAGAAGAAAATATTGAAACTTTACCTAGAGAAACTTCTTTAGAACAAGACAATTCACTAGCTGCAGTATAAAATATATTAATGAGTAATTACAAATTAGCAGAGCATCGTTTTAACGAGATTGAACATTTCTATGGTGAGAATGTTCATATTTTATCTTCTCCATATTTAATAACCTTATTGACGAGACTGAGTCAATCACAGACAGTTCAGCCTGAGCTTAATAAACTTATTAAAAAAATTTATACAAATTTAATAATTGAAGCATCTAATATATATTTTAACAAAATTAATATTTCTGTCGAAACTAGAATGAAAGAACATACTGACAAAGGTGTTCTTCAAACAGATATAATTGACAATAATGAATTAGCTGTTGTTGTTGATTTAGCAAGAGCTGGAATATATCCCTCTCATTTATGTTTTGAAGTTTTACATGATGTTTTAGATGCTAAGAATTTAAGACAAGATCACTTTTTTATGAATCGAAAAGTGAATGACAATGGAGAAGTTATAGGAGTTGATGTTTCTGGCTCAAAAATTGGGGGGCCGATAGATAATGCTTATGTTTTCTTACCTGACCCGATGGGGGCAACAGGTGGTAGCTTAAGTCATTGTATTAATCATTATAAAAAGAACGTTGAAGGTAGTGCTAAGAAGTATGTGGTAATGAATCTTATTATCACACCTGAGTATATAAAACGAATGCAATTAGATCATCCCGACGTGGAGATTATAGCTGTAAGAATTGACCGAGGCCAATCTTCAGAAAAAGCGATGCAGTCAGTTCCAGGAACTTTTAAAGAAGAAGAATCTGGTTTAAATGAAACTCAATATATTGTACCAGGTGCTGGTGGAGTAGGTGAAATTCTAAATAATTCATTCGTATAACTACAAAGGACTTTTATGATCACATCTCAAATTGAAACTTACTTATCAACATCTCAAATTCAAAATCGAGTTAAAGAACTTGGTGCTGAGATTTCATCTGATTACCAAAATGAAGAAGTCGTTATCATAGGTGTCTTAAATGGAAGTTTTATTTTTTGTGCAGATTTAGTGAGGTCTATTACAAGTCCTTGTCAAGTAGACTTCTTGTCAGCATCATCATACGGGGAAGGCACAGTAAGCTCTGGCGAAGTAATGATAGTAAAAGATATTAAAATAGATATAAAGGATAAACACGTAATTATTGTTGAAGATATAATAGATTCTGGATTAACTTTGAAAGTATTACTTTCAAAATTAAAAGAAAGAAATCCCAAGTCTCTTGAGATTGCAAGCTTTCTCTCAAAGCCATCTAGGCGAGAACATCAGATTGATGTGAAATATGTTGGTTTTGAAATTGACGACAAATTTGTAATTGGTTACGGATTAGATTTTGCTGGTAAATTTCGAGAGTTACCATATGTTGGGATTTATCATGGAGATGTCTGAAACACCTCTTCATAAGTTAAGCGGAAGTGTTCGAGTCGATCTTGTTGGAGGAACACTTGATCTTCATCCAATAAACTTAATATTACCTAACGTTTATACATTTAATGTTGCGACTTCTTTAAAATCAGAAATTGAAGTTTGTGAAAATAGCTCTTCTGCTATAATTTTTAATTCCAAAGATTATAATACAGTTTTTTCTTTTGAATTAAGTGACTTTACTCAAGAAAAGTTGCGCTCAGATTATTTTAAACAATGTACTTTTTTAAGTTATTTGCTCACATATTTTTTTGATAATAATTTTCTAGATAAATCAAAAGGTTTAACTTTCTATATGAAATCAGGTTCTCCCGCAGGAGCAGGACTTGGAGGATCTTCAGCAATGGGGATTGTTTTTTTTCAAACATTATTAAAATTAACAAATATGTCTTATAGTCACGACCGAATCGTTTCGATTGTTCAAGGATATGAATCATTAATTCTTGGGGCGGGACCTGCTGGATATCAGGATTATTATCCTGCACTGACTGGTGGAGTTCTTGGACTAAAAGGTGATCCCGATGGAATCAAGATTGAACAATTTTTTACAACTGAACTAAAATCAACTTTAGAAAATAATCTTGTTTTAGTTTACAGCGGTCAAAGTAGACAATCGGGAATTAATAATTGGGAAGTATACAAAGGTTTTTTTGATAAAAATCCTGATATCGTAAACGGTTTAAATGAAATTAATAAAATTTCCTATGAATTTCGAGAAAAAATAAGATCATATGACTTTGAAGCGTTACCTCAATTAATTGCCAAAGAAGGTGAAGTAAGAGAGCAATTGTTTCCGACAATTTTAACAAATGAAATGAAACAATTGTTTCAAGACCTAAAAGAGTTAAATTTAGCTATAGGAATAAAAGTCTGTGGTGCAGGAGGGGGAGGTTGTTTTCTCCTTGTTACTGATAATAAAAAAGATTTACTAAATTACAGCTTTCCTAATGGGATGAAGGTGCTAGAATTTTTAATAGAGGCTCCTTTACTATGACAGAAATAAAATCTAGTACTATAGCTGGAATGAGTATGAAAGGTGGAAGAAATGACAACTTCTATTTTTGTTTGCTTCAATATTTTCCCGATTCAAAGAGATGGTTCTTACATTCACTATTAAAAGTTCAAGATGAGAAAGGACTTGAAAGTGAGGAGGCAATCCGTTCATGGATAAATCGATATAAACTAAAACAACTTGTCGTTGATTTTCCGCTTTCTAAGCCTGCTTGTCACGATTGTTTAGTTGATTGTCCAGGTGATAAGATTTGTGTTGACCATAATGTTAAAGAAATAAGATCAAAAATATCTAAAATATTAATAGATGATAAAAAGATATATTCAGATAGTCCAAAAGGTTATGAAAGAAATAGAAACAAAGATGATGAATTTGATATTAATAAGAATCTTTTAGATAAAAATGCAAATGATCATTTGTTGAGTAGGTCTTTCAAGCGTAAATTAAAAAAAGGTTATTTGCCTTATTGGAATCGGCCAATCGATTTTTGGGTTTGGTCACAATATCACGATCAGTTATTAGAATTTTTTAATATTTCTTATGATTCATATGGAAATACATCATTAATGATTCAGTCACGATTTGATTATCTTAAGAGACATTTTCCAAGTGATTTGGAGTTATTTGAAGGCAATACATCTATTGCTTTAATTGAACTTTTAAAAGCAAATATCATATCCAAAAGAGATTTAATTAATTTAAAAGATTTTGAAGTACATGCTGAAGCACGTTTAGATATTATTAAAAGTATTGAAAAAGGATTAAATATATTTGTATATGACAATGACCTAGAAATTTTAGTCAAAAATCCTCATGCATTTGATTCATTTTTATTATCTGTTATTGGTCAAAATATTTCTACTCAAGAAAACAGTAATTTACCTGAATGGGTTAACCCTGATTATTGTCGTTTCGCTGCAGCTTCTTTTTAACTTTATTTTCCGGTAAAAATTTAAATAGTCCAATTGTTGCATACAAATAAGTTATTGCCTGTGTTAACTGAATTAATGAATTCAGGTTAAAGTTACTAATATTATTTAAAGGTATTAATAAAAAAGAGAAGCCTGCAACAATTCCAACACTGATTAAGTACATATAGGCGCTTCTTTTTCCTTTATAAAATAGTACATACATAATGAAATGAAATATAAAAAGAAAAACTAAACCTACAATTAACCAATTAACAAAAAGAGAAAAAAGTTGATTGAAAAAATCATCTCCAAATCTAGTCATATCAATTTGTTGGCCAGTTAACTTGATTGAGTTTTTAATTGTTTTGTAAAAGTTATCAACATTACTGTATTTTAAATAAATAGTGATCCAATTATATGAATCATTTATTAAAAATATAATAAAAGCATATATTTTAAATTTTTCTAGTTTTAATTCTGCGAAATGTTTTCTCATATTCCAACTTATTGATTATATTATTATAATGTTATTACAAAGCTTACTACTTGTCTTCTCCTTAGCTCTACTTTATTTTGGAGCAGAATTTGCTCTTGAAGCATCAGAGAGAATTGGTCGTATATTAAAATTGTCTCCTCTTGTTATTGGAGTAGTATTAATAGGATTTGGAACTAGTCTACCAGAGTTTTTTGTTTCTCAGATTTCAAGTTTCAAAGGCCATCCAGAGATGGCAATTGGAAATATCCTCGGATCAAATATCGCTAACATTTTTCTGATTTTAGGTGTTAGTAGCTTAATTACAACCCTGCATTTAAATAAGAAAGCAATTCAAAATCAATTAGTTGTTCATATATTTTTAAGCCTAACTTTAGGCTTTATAATTTACAGACAAAAAATTGATTACATTTCAATGTTGATTCTAGGAATCTTTTTTATTTTTAGTCTGTATAAGACATTTAGTGATCTAAAGAAACATGGAGAAGAAATTGAAGAACAGGAAAATGAATCGATAAGTATAAAAAATATTGGAGAGCTTTTTATAGGATTCTTATTATTATACTTTGGTGGTGATCTTCTTGTTTCTTCAGGATCGAAATTAGCAGAAGGAATGGGAGTAAGTGAATATTTAATTTCAGTTATTTTTGTAGCTTTTGGTACATCATTTCCTGAGTTAATTACAGCTTTAGTTGCTTGTAAAAAGAAAAAAGATGTGGATTTAATTACAGGAAATATTATAGGTTCAAATATTTTTAATGTAGCTTTTGTACTTGGTAGTCTTGGTGTTTATAATTTTCCTTTAAAAGAAAAATATATTCTTGAACTAAGTACATTAATAATTATTTCACTCATTTTATTTGCACTTTCTTTTTGGCCTAAAAAATTAAATCGCTTAATAGGAACTTTATTTTTAGGTGTTTACGTGTCACTAATTTATTATTGGTTTTAGATTAATTTTATTTAGATTCTTATGCTAATATACCGATATGTTTAATGTGAAACTTACTCCATTCTTTTTCCTTTTAATTATGTTTGATGTTCGAGCAGGAGAGTTGCGTACTGCTGTAGAGTCGATTTCAACCATTGGTGACGTTATTAAAAGATCATCTACTATTCAACGTAAATGTGCTTTTTATGCTTCAGAGGAATCTTTAAATGATTATTTAAGTAAGACGCCAGGTTTAAATAAAGGGGAAGGCAATACATTTGGGTCAAAACAAATTAAATTATATTGTAAATTAAAAAAAGAAATACTTGCTGGGAAAAAAAATATTCAATGGGGTCTTAAAGAATTAGGGAAAGAAGGTAATCTTTCTGAAAGTGGTAATCCTAATAAAACTTATTATGGAGCCTCTACTTCAAAGATTGTTGTAGCTGCATCTTATTTAAATAAAAATAAAGGTCCATTAAGCCAAAAGGCAAAAGGCCATATTAGAAAGCTTATTAAAAAATCTGATAATCGTTCATGGGCTTGGTTACAAGAGTATAATGTCGATCCTAACTTTGATGTGGAATCATGCTTAATTAAAAAAAGTAGTAAATATTGTGTAAGCAAAGATGGAAGAGATCAAATTAAAGAGTTTCAAAAACAAATTGGCATTAAAAATAGTAAATTATGGAGAGGTAATGGGGGAAATTATATCTCTGTTAATGATATGAATAGATTTTTAGATAAAAGTTTTAGTGGCAGCTATAATAGATCCACATTTCTCTTAAAAGAATTATTTTATGTTCACACAAGCAGATCTCGAGCTGACAAGTATTTACCTCGATCTATGTCTATTGGTGGAAAAACTGGAAGTTGGCGAAATTTTAACCACCAGTCAATGCTCTTACCAATTAAAGGAAAGTTTTATTCAATGACCATTCTCTCCGAAATTTCATTTCCTAAAAGCTTCGACTCGAAAATAAGAAAGCAATTAGCTGGAAAAAATTTAACAGAACGACAAATTTTAAAGAATATAAGTAGAGCCAAAGGACGTATTCGAAGTGAGAACCTCGCATTAATGACAGGTGGTCTGACTAGAGAAAAATTAGGATATCCTGAAAAAATATCATGTGACTAAGAATCAATCATATTGTCTTTTTTGCAGTTTTCTCTCAACATCTTTCTTGGCTTGATCTTGCCTTTTATCGTGATTTTTCTTACCTTTTCCAAGAGCTATTTCAATTTTAACCAAAGACTTTTTAAAATAAATTTTTAGAGGAATAATAGCTAAACTTTCTGATTTCATACGGTGTTTTAAAGTTTGAATTTCTTTTTTATTAAGAAGAAGTTTTCTTGTTCTTTTTTCTTCATGGTTAAATTGATTTCCAAAATCGTAATGAGGAATATTCATATTCATGATATATGCTTCATCATTTTTAATATCAATATGAGACTCCGCAATATTAACTTTACCCATTCTAAGTACTTTAACTTCTGTACCAGCTAACATTAAACCAGCTTCAAAAGTTTCAAGAATAGAGTAGTCGAAGGTGGCTCTTTTATGTTTTGCTATTATTTTAATTCCCATATTATTCTCTCATCTTTTTATAAAATAACTGAACTTCTTCTAATTGAAAAGTTTCAGCACGTTCCATTCCTGTCTTGCCTAACGAAGTTAAAATATTCATTAACTTCTCTTCGGGAATATGTGGTTTTAACACTTTCTTTAATTGCTTTCTTCTTAAAGAGAAAAATATTCTAAGAAATTTTTCAAAAGCAAGAAATTCTGAGAGAGGTATTATGGGCTCTTCTCGTCTGGTAAATGAAACCACAACTGAATCAACTTTTGGTGGAGGTGAAAATGATGATGGAGCGACATCACATAATTTGCTACATTCAAAATAATTTTGACAAAGAGCAAAAAGAGAACTCATCGTATTTTTTTTAGTTTGACGAGGAGAAATCTTCTCTCCAACTTCTTTTTGATACATTAGAGTCATATATTTAATATTAACTTCTTTAAGAAATTTAATAGTGAGAGGAGCACTGATATTGTATGGTAAATTTGAAACGAGCCATGTGCCTTTTAAATTAATGGTAGATAAATCAAATTTAAGAGCATCTCCAAAGATAATGTTTTCTTCTTTTACATAATCTTTTAAATAATCTTTAAATCTTAAATCTTTCTCAATAACAGTATATTCAAGATCTTTGGTATTTCTTTTATTTATAAACTCAGTAAGAATTCCAGGGCCTGGGCCTATTTCTAAAATAGAACTGGCTTGCTCTATAAAATCGGAAGTAATATCATCTATCACTTCTTGATTAATTAAAAAATGTTGTCCTAAATCTTTTTTTGCTTTTGGTAATTTCATCTTATAAATTCTTTTTTGTTAATTATTCTACTTTTAGCGTCAATCTCTAAACTCATGGGAAAGTTAAGAACATTTTGAGGAGTTCGGCAAGCCAGGTTTGCTATCATAGCAGCGTTATCTGTACAATATTTCGCAGGTACAAAATATACATTTTTATAGGCGGAAGAAATTGTTTCCCTTAATTGCGAATTGCAAGCAACTCCACCACCTATAACGATTGGTAAAGTCTCAAGTCCTGTTTGAGATTTTGCTTCAATAATTGCATATTTTAATTTTAATGAAATTGCTCCTACTATAGCTTTTTGATAACTCGCACATATATTATTAAAGTTGTCTTTATTTTCTTGATCGAAAATATATGAATTTTTAAAAACATAATCTTTTAGAGATGTTTTTAAACCAGAAAAACTCATTGTTGAATTTTTTTGATTTTGTAAACCGATAGGAAACTTATGATAATTTTCATCTCCGAGTTTAGATCGTTGATCAATAACTCTTCCTGCGGGATATTGTAGATTTAAAATTTTTCCACCCTTATCAAAAGCTTCACCTGCAGCATCATCAATTGTAGTACCTAACAAAGCAAAAGAACTTGAATTTTTTACTAAAAAAAATGCCGTGTGGCCTCCACTAATAGCGAGTCCTATATAAGGATAGTTAATATTTACTGAAGATTGGTCTAAGAAAATTGCTTCAATATGAGCGTATATATGATTGATCGGTATTATTGGAGTCTTATTTACTAGAGATAATGTCTTAGCAGCATTTATGCCTGTTAGGAGAGGGCCTAGAAGTCCCGGATGTGTTGTGACACCAATTATGTCTATTTTATCCAATGTGATATTAGTTTGAGTAAGAATATCTTTTAATAAGTAGGGAAGTTTTTCTGTGTGATTTCTAGAAGCAATTTCTGGGACAATACCACCAAATTTTTCTAAAATCTTTTCTTGATTAAATAATTCGACAGCCAGTATCTCAGGTATTTTACCTTTAGTGTGTTTAAGCAAAGCTACCGAAGTGTCATCACAACTTGTTTCGATGCCAAGTACTAGTTGTTCTTGTTTCATTGGTCTATTTTAGGACAAGCAACTTTTTTATAATTTTCAAAAAATTGAAGTTCGTTTAATTCTGATGGTAGCCCTGAATTATCTTTTTTATACCAATCAATAGATTGGTCCTTTGTGTGACATGATAAGCATCGTGAGCGAATTTTACTAAATGTCTTAGCAGAAGACCTTTTCATTTTTTTATTTTCAAATGGGTGATTTACAGAGTTAGAGTGACAATTTAAACATTGAACATTTGAAAAATTTGTTTTAATTTTCAATTTCTCATTTAATTGATATATTTTTTTTGATTTTGAATGAATTTGTTTTTTATTCAACCTTCTTACTGAAATAACATCCTTCATAATTTTCTTAATACTTCGATGATACTTGTTTTTTAAGTTTTGAATTTGTTTTTTTGTTAAATCATCCTGGTTGTCAAAGTTTAATATATTGCTAGTTTTAAAAAATCCATTACCTTTTTTAAAACCAACACTATGGCAACCAATACACTGTTGTCTTTTTTCTTCTTTTGCTTTTACTAATGTTGAGTAAGCTAGAGAATGAGAAGTACCCATCCAAAATTCTCCTTGCTTAGTATGACATTCGATACAGCTTGATGCTGTAGGAATACTTGTCGCTGTTAGAAATTTTTCACTATCCATACTGGACTGTTCAGTGTCTTGAATTTTTTGCAAATCAATCTTATGTTTATTAATAAAGTTAATATACTTATTTGGTTTTAACAGACCGGCTAGAGAATCTCTAATCTCAAGAAGTTTATACTTATCTTGTTTTCTACTAACATTATGTTTAATTGAAATATTTCCGAGATAATGGTTTCGAGATAAAACTTGTACTAATTTCGTATTTTTTATGTCAAATGAATCTTTTGTAAAACTTTGTGAGTGAGCTCCAATAATCCAGTCTGTACGAGGATATTCTTTCGCCATCTTTTCATCATAATCCATTCCTGAATGAGAAAGAATAATTAAGCGGTGAAAATTATTTTTTGGATTGAAGCCATTTTTTTTCAATTCAATCATTGTTTTTTTGAGTGAATAAATAGGGTTTAAAAATAGTTCCTGATATTGAGTAGGTAATGTATTTGGATTAACGACACCGACAATAAATATTTTATTGGGGCCATTATTAATAAGTGCCCATTTTTTATGTTTAATAGTTTTTTCGTTTCGTAAGTTTGAAATTAAAAATTTAAAATTTGAATTTTTTGCTATATTTTGAAGAAGAGATAGTCCTCCTGCAAAGTCTTGATCTCCTGGAACAAAATAATCTAATTTTAAATCATTCATAGCTTGTACAAGATTTTTCGCTGTAAAATTAAGTGACTTTAAAAGTGACTTTGGAACAACAGATGAAGGATATAAAAGATCTCCAGTATCAATATAAATAACGTGTTTATTACTTCTTTCTCGGTGAAGTAGTCCTGCCACCTGTGGAAGTCCTCCTAAGGGAAAGTGACGGCAACCACATGGGTGAGTTTCTCCATTTACATTGTGAGTGAATATAATCGAGACATCTTTTCCTTTGTAATTAATCGTTTCAAAATCTTTGTTGTCGATTGAATTTACAAAGACACCACATGAGCTGGTAATTATTAATAATAAAATACTAGTAATATATTTATATTTTTTCATAATCTATTTTAACTCTTTTAAATATTTCCTAGCTTGAGTTGCTTGTTTCGTATTAGGATATATTCTGATTAATTCGTTATATGAAGCAATCGCTTCTGAAACTTTTTTTTGCTTATGAAATGAGCGAGCCATAAAAAGGTAACCATTTCTTGAGTACCAAGATTTTGGGTAAGTACTAATTAACTTACTATGATAAACAAGAGCGTCGTCATAGTTTTTTTGATTGTAAGCAATCATTCCTAAATTATGTAAAATTCGTGCTTTCTTATTTCCTTTATATTTTTTAGATTGAGATAAATTTAAAAGTAGAGGCTTTGCTTTATTATATTTTCTTTTCTTATAGAGGAACATCGCTTGTTCATATAATGATTTTGGTTTTGTTGATTTGGATATCTTTTTAAGAGATGATAAAACTTCTTTTATATATTGTTGACTAGCTTCTTGTGAATCTTGCAGTAGTTTTATTTTATCATTTTGGGTTTTGTTAACACTTTCCAGAATCGTTATTCTGGCATTTAGGTCATTAACTTTAGTATTTATTGATTGCTTGTTTTGATGATCAGTTTCTTCAACCTGACCAGTTAATCCATTTACACGTTCTTCAAATTGTTGAATTTTTGAAAAAGTTTCAGTATTAATTTTTTGGACATCTTTCATCTGAATAGAAAGAGTATCTACCATTTGTTCGCGTGCAATTTCTTCGCGACTTTTACATGAAACAATTAAGACCATAACAAGAAGAGAATAAATTAGTTTTTGTTTCATTCTTCAACATCCTTAAATGCTTTCGTTCTCATTGCTTTGTATTCTGCTCTTTCTGAAAATTTAATTGAAAGCTTGGCATACTGCTTGGCTTTATTGAAATACTTTTGCTTATAAGCAGTTTTTGCTTTGAGATAATAGTATTCTGCTTTATGAAAAAGTTGAGGCGTAATTTTGGCGGCACTAGATTTTTTAGCAGCCCAGAAGGCAGATCTGGCTAGAGACATTTCTAATTTGGGTCTTGTCGTCGCTAAACCACAAGACCCAATTAGAATTATGAAAAATAATATTCCACAAAGTTTTTTAAACATGCATTATTTTGAAAGAACAACAAAGTTTGATCTTCTGTTTTGTCCCCAAGCTCCATCGTCATGACCAAAGGTTATTGGTCTTTCTTTTCCGTAAGATATTGTTGAAACTCTTGAAGAGTCAATACCTGCTGAAACTAAGTAAGCTTTTGTAGATTCTGCTCTTTTCTCACCAAGTGCGATATTGTATTGAACACCACCTCTTTCATCACAATGTCCTTCTACTTGAACTGTTACTGCAGAATTTTCTTGTAAGAATTGTACATTCGAATCAAGATCAGCTTTAGCAGAACCAGAAAGTGTTGAAGAATTAAAATCAAAGAATACTGTTTTTAAAGCACCAGCTTTTCCCGAATCAGAATCTCCGTTAATTTCAAGGTTTGAAGCAGTACCTTCATCCGCTGTCATTTCTGAAGAACTATCAGTTGATGGAGCTGCTGTTTTTTTAGAACTTGAGCCACAACCAGCAAGTGAAAGTGAAAGAATAATAGTAATAACAAATAATAAATTTTTTGAAACCAATTTCATGACATAACTCCTTTTAGTGTCTTTTAATATAAAATAAATAGTATAAATTCATTATGCTTCCAAATAACTGGAATTAAAAGAAAGAATATTATGCTTATTTAATGTCCGACTGTTTTGCGCGTGAATATAATGTAGTGATATTTTACCATTTCTTTGTTATATTAGTTTTTAATTAAAACACTCGGGGGTGTTAAGGTTTCGACGGGATAGCTGACAGGTATCCGGGCGTGTCCAGGTTGGTCTCCACGGTCCTGGTAAAAAGGAGCCCAAACCATAATTGCAAACGATTATGATTATGCTATGGCTGCCTAGTTTCTAGGAATAGTCTTGTGAGGCGCTAGTGCCAAGAAACAGAATCTAGCAACGCGCTTTGAGTTGGGCGTTAAACTTAGCTTCGAGGTCGTCGGTGACCCTTGTAAAAAGAACCGAGGTTTGCTGATTGCACGAAATCAGACAGCCTTGTTTTCTGGCGATAAATGAAAACTACACACGTAGGCCGCTATCAAGATTTTGTTTCGGACGCGGGTTCGATTCCCGCCACCTCCACCATCGGACGTATTACGTTTTCCGGTGGTGGGCGCTCCATTTCTCTAAACATTTTTAAAATCAGCAACTTAGTTACAGTTACTTAGGGAGTTTTGCACTTTTTTTAGAAGAATCAGACCTGTCTAGACTTGTCTGAAATTGTCTCCGTGTGGCTATTTGTGGCTACCTTTTGGCTATTTCGAAAAAAGGCGTAAAACCTTGGACTATTGTGCGTAATTGACTGTGCAGAATATGACCTTAAGTCTTTGTAATTGATTGGATACTGTCCGTAACTTTTTGAGTGTTTTTAACCTTCATTTTTAAAGGAGAAAACATGAAATTGAAGAAAAAGAAAACAAGAAGAAGTGATCGAAAGGTCATGACAAAAGAAGCCTCTCTATTAAAATTTTTACGAGAGTCTAGAAGTTTATCAATGCGACAAGTAGCAAAGATTATTAACCTGTCTGAAGCCACTATCAATCATGCTGAAAATGGCAGAAGAGATCTTGACGAAAAAATTATCAGTCAGTTTCTTACAATTTATGGTTACTCACATCAAGAATTTACAAAGATGTTGGATGGGGAAGTTGAAATACCTGAACATTTGAGATCGGAGTGTATCGATATTATTAATCGACTACATGCTTCAAAACTTAAAACAGTTAAATCAATTTTAATGACATTCTAATGAATCATCGGAGTTTATAATGGGAATAAAATATAATGAAGACAAAGAAATATATACGGTAAGTTTCTCAAGAAGACACCCTATAACAAAAAAATCTAACAATATTAGAAGAACTGGAATCAAAACAAAGACTGAAGCTATCAAGGTACATAATCAAATTAAAAATGAACTATTGAGGAAGTTTTATGATGTTCAATATCCATTTTGGAGTGAGGTTGTTGAAAAATTCTTGATCGACTTTTCAAATAAAGGATTATCTCAAGGGACAATTTTGACTTATGAGAGTTGTTTAAAATTACATACATCTGGGCTTTGGGAAAATAAACGAATTAGCGAAATTTCTACAACAGAGATTAGAGATTTAGTAATAGATGATTTGAAAAAATACTCCGAGCCACATAGGAAGAATGTATTGAAATTTATTAGAGCAGTATTTAACTTTGCAATTGATAACAATATAATTCACAGGAATCCTTGTCCTAAATTAAAATTCAAAAAAGGTGAAAAAATAAAAGCAGTACTTAAAGAAGATGAGATGAAACATCTTCTAAAAAAAGCAAAGAGTAAGGAAATTGTTTGGTTTCCTATCTGGGCATTGGCCTGTTATACAGGACTTAGAAATGGAGAGTTGTACGCTTTAAAGTGGAAGAATGTTGACTTAAAAAAGAGACTTATGATCATTTCAGAGGCTTGGACAAAGGAAAATGGATTCAAGGAAACGAAGTCTGGTGATGATCGTATTGTAGAGATTGCACAGAGCTTGATGCCATTAATGAATAAGTTGTTTCAAGAAAAATCTGATGAGTTCGTCTTACCTCGAATCGATAGTTGGAAAACAGGTAATCAATCAAAAGTGTTAAAAGATTTCTTGAATGAGATAAGTCTTCCTCTAATACGCTTTCATGATCTTCGTGCTTCTTGGGCCACAATAATGCTTTCAAAGGGAGTGGAGCCAATTAAGGTTATGGCCATGGGGGGATGGAAAGATCTTAAGACTATGCAGATCTACATTCGAAAATCAGGGATTCACATTCAAGGAATAACAGATTCTCTAAATTTTCTATAGTTTGTATTGTTTTAAAAGCTTAAGAGTTTCAGAACTGGGGGATTGAGAAGAATATCCTCCTTTATCTGTCCATGAACTTGACTCAAGCCATGTTGTGCTTTCTCTAGCAACACTTACTAATTCATCATGAGGTAGTAAGTAGAAATCGCCTTTTAAAGGGAAAGCCATATATATTTCTTTATTAAGATATTTTTTATCAATAGTCATTCTACCTTTTAGCTGAATTTTTATAATATCTATTCCATTAAAATGAACTGCTATAAAATCAGCAGATTCAAAGTCCACATTTAACCAATTTGTAGCGTAACCATAGTCAACAAGAATGGCACTTAGTTTTTGAAAGTTATAAGTTTCTTTTGCTTTATTTCCAAGTTCTTTATATTTAATTTTTTCTAGTTTCATTTTAATCCTGCTGATGAGAGTCATCTTGGCTTAACTCATCTTTTATTGACTTGCCTGTGTTCTTATTTCTCCAAGTTGTTAAACCGTTTATAGCTCCTGCTTTAACCATTGAGCCTGCCGCAGATGGAGAGTTAAATTCAAGATCTTTTTTTAGTAAACAAGTGTTATCATCAATAATTTCGACAAAATCAGAGTTTGTGATTTCTTGCCATTTTTTAAAATAACCTTGATTGTGCTTGTTGAAACTATCTCTTGGTAATCTTCTTAAGTATGATCCAGATTTTAATATATAGGATTCATCTATCTGAATCATTGTTGCTTCATATTCCGTATTGGGAACCTTGCATACATATTCTGTAGAATTTGTGTCAATTGTCTGAACTGAAATATTTCCTGAAAAATATCCTAAATTCATAGCTTCAAGTATATATAAAATATTGTCTTCAAATATTTGAAGATCTGCCATATCTTCTTCTGAGAGTTTCGGCATTTGTGGATTTTGTTCATTCATTAATTGAATTTGAGTTGATTCTCCAGCTTTTTTCCAAAAGATGTATTCAAGATATCTTACATGGGCTTTATTAAGCGATGATCCTTCTGATTGAAAAACAATAAAATGAGTCCACCAGTCTTTACCCTGATGGTGATTTTTTATTCGTCGAAGAAAGTTTTCAGTTTCACCAACATACATTTGCACCATTTCAGTATTTATTCCTGATAGAAGAAAATATAAACCAGTTGTCCCAGATTCTTCTCTTTTTGTGAGTTGATTTAATTGCTATCTAAGACCATAAAACGCATAACCTGACCAATTGAATTCAGTTATCTTCTTTAGAGATCTTGGGGAATTACCTGTAACAAACACCCTTAGTGATTTTCCACTCATATTTTCCTCTCTTCTTAGGTTAAGATTATCGGTTTGTTCTATGTATATGCTGAGTATTTTCCATGTATTAGGATAAGAATGGGCTTTTTAATGATAAGCAGATCGTTGTCAGTTAATCTGGAAAATGTAATAATTTTCTTAAATAAAATTCAAATTCGTCCAGAAAACAAAGGAATGTTTTAATGTCCAATAAGGTCAATACTGTAGATCAAACAGAGATCAATAATATCCTATGGCAAGCTTGTGATACTTTTAGAGGTATCGTTAATGCTACCGATTATAAGAACTATATTTTAATCATGCTTTTCGTAAAATATATCTCAGATACTTGGGAAGAGCATTACCAAGAACTTGAAAAAGAATATGGTGATGACTCAGAAAGGATTAAGAGAAGATTAGAAAGAGAAAGGTTTCTTCTTCCTGATGGATGTCATTTTAAAAATCTCTTTGATCAAAGAAATGAATCTAATATTGGTGAAATAATAAATATCGCTCTTGAAAAAATTGAGGATGCTAACAAGGCTAAGCTTGAAGGTGTCTTTAGAAACGTCGATTTCAACTCAGAAGCGAACTTAGGAAAGACCAAAGATAGAAATGGAAGATTAAAATCTTTCTTGCAAGACTTTAATAACCCAAAGCTAGACCTAAGCCCAAGTAAAATTGGAAACCTAGATGTTATTGGAAACGCTTACGAATATCTAATTGGTAAGTTTGCAGCTGGTGCAGGTCAGAAGGCTGGTGAGTTTTATACTCCAGCCGAAGTTTCAGAGCTATTAGCAGAATTAATTGATCCAAAGAAAGGTGATCGTATTTGCGACCCAGCCTGTGGATCAGGATCTCTTCTTGTGAAGTGTGCTAATCAGTTAAAGAAAAATGGAAAGAAAGACTTTGCTTTATATGGACAAGAGCTTAATGGTCAAACTTGGGCATTAGCTAAGATGAATATGTTTCTTCATGGTGTTGACTCTGCTCGCATAGAGTGGGGAGATACAATAAGAGAACCAAAGCTGATAAAAGATGATGCAACGATGAAGTTTGAAGTTGTTGTTGCAAATCCACCGTTCTCTCTTGATAAGTGGGGACATGAAGAAGCAAGTAATGACCCATATAACCGTTTTCATAGAGGCCTTCCTCCTAAGACAAAAGGAGACTATGCTTTTATTTCTCATATGGTTGAAACGATAACAGAAGATAATGGACGTGTTGGAGTTGTTGTACCTCATGGTGTTCTTTTTAGGGCTTCAAGTGAAGGTAAGATAAGAAAGAAATTAATAGATGATAATCTCTTAGATGCTGTTGTTGGCTTACCATCAAATTTATTTTTTGGAACAGGTATTCCGGCAGCGATTTTAATCTTCAAGAAAGGCAAGAAGGATGAGTCTGTGATGTTCATTGATGCCAGCCGTGAGTATGAAGATAATAAAAACCAAAATAGACTTAGAGATAAAGATATTGAAAAAGTTGTTACGACTTATAAAACGAGAGTGAATATTGATAAATATGCATATAAAGCAGAACGTTCAGAAATCATTGAAAATGATTATAACTTAAACATACCTAGATATGTTGATACTTTCGAAGAGGAAGAAGAAGTCGATATTAATGTAGTTCAAAAGGATATTAATCAGCTTGAATTAGATCTCAGTAGTATTCAAAATCAGGTGAAGAGCTACCTAGAGGAGTTAGGTTATGATTCCTAAAGGGTGGGGTAATCATAAATTTGATGATGTTACAAATGCAATTACTTGTGGATGGGCTGCAACGCCAAAATATGTTGAACAAGATGTGGGATATCCATTTTTATCAGCTCAAAATGTGCAAAATGGTAAGGTTGACTTAAGTAAATATAAATATGTAACGCAAGAGCTTCATGAAAAACTCAGAAAGAATAACCCTCCCAAAAAGGGAGATCTTCTATATTCTCGAGTCGGAGCAGGTTTTGGAAATGCTGCAATTGTAGATGTTGAATTTGATTTTAGTATTTATGTTAGTCTTACACTTATAAAAGTAAAGTCTGAAATATTAAATAATAATTACTGCCTTCAATTGTTGAATAGTCCGATATGCAAAAATCAAGCAAAAAATGGCATTTTTGCAGGTGGTGGAGTTCCAAACTTAAATATTTCAGTTATAAAGAACTTTACCTTTAATTTACCTCCAATACCAGAACAACTAAAAATCGCAAAAGTTCTTTCAACTTGGGACGCAGCTATTGAAAAACTTGAGAAGTTAATTGAGGCTAAGAAATTAAGAAAAAAAGGACTTATGCAACAGCTTCTTACTGGTAAGAAGAGGTTTGATGGTTTTGATGAAAACTGGAAAGAATATAATCTTTCAAAGATCGCAAAAATAACAGCAGGCGGAACACCAAGTACTAAGAGACCAGAGTATTGGGGGGGAGAGATTCCCTGGATGAACTCTGGTGATATTAATAGAAAATTTGTCAAAGGTGTAGATGGACGTATTACCGAAGAAGGGATGAATAAATCTTCAACAAAAATAATTCCTAAGCATTCTGTACTAATGGCGCTTGCTGGACAAGGAAAAACAAGAGGAACTGTTGCAATTAATGAAATTGATCTTTGCACGAATCAGTCCCTAGCGGCTGTAATTCTTAAAGAGGATTTTTATTATAGGTTTATCTATTACTATCTTGATAGTCAGTATGAGCAGATAAGAAGGTTGTCGACAGGAGATGGTGGAAGAGGTGGTTTAAATCTTAAAATAATATCATCCATTAAAATCTCTATACCACATATTGATGAACAGATGAGGATTGGAGATTTCTTTTTCGATATTGATGTTGAGTTACAGCAGTTGGAGAAAAAGAAGAGTCTGATTAACTTACAGAAGAAAGGCTTAATGCAACAACTTCTAACAGGAAAGAAAAGAGTAAAAGTAGATTAAATATAATTTAAGTTTAAGGAATGAACTTATGGCAATAGCAAGTTTTACGGAAGATATATCATCACATATACCAGCGGTTCATTTATTAATGAATCTTGGTTATGAATATATAACACCTGAGCAGACTATTAAAGATCGAGATGGAAAGAAGTCTCGTGTTGTTCTAGTTGATATTCTAAAAGACTGGTTAGCTAAGAATAATGAGATTTCATTCAAGGGTGAAACTCACAATTTTAGCGATAAAAATATTCAAAATGCAATTGACCATATTGTAGGACTACCTTTTGAGTCCCTGATGGCCAATAATGAAAAAATCTATGATCACTTATCGTATGGAACAACCTTAGAACAGACGATTAATGGTGATACAAAGTCTTTTTCATTACAGTATATAGATTTTAAAAACCCTGAAAACAATGTATTTCATATAACTGATGAGTATGAAGTAGAAAGAAGATTATCTAACAAAACTCGTCGCCCAGATATTGTTTTATTCGTTAATGGTATTCCCTTAGCTGTAATAGAAGCAAAACGCCCAGATATGAAAGATCCAATGAAGCAGGCAATTAGTCAGTTTCAAAGAAATCAAAAATCCGATGAAATTCCTGAATTATTCACATACTCACAAGTAGTTATGGGAGTTAGTCAAAACCTTGCTAGATATGCAACAGCAGGAACGCCTCCTGATTATTGGGCCGTATGGAAAGAAGAAGATTCTGAGTACGGAGAAGCCAAGTTAAAAGAAATAATAAATAAGCCTCTAACCTCTGAGCAGAAAGAAGATATATTTAAAGAAAAGACTGATGTTCAAAGAAGGTATGCTGAGAAGGCTTGGAAGTCTGGAGATAGACTTCCGTCACCGCAGGACAAAGCTATTTTCTCTCTTCTAACACCTAAGAGATTGTTAGAACTGACTTATGGATTTATTGTCTTTGATAATAAGATTAAAAAAGTATGTCGTTATCAGCAGTATTTTGCAATTGGTAAGACTGTAGAGCGCGTAACGAATACTAGAGGTGATGAGCAAAGAAAAGGTGGTGTCATTTGGCATACCACTGGATCTGGAAAATCTCTAACAATGGTTATGATGGCCAAGGCCCTTGTTCTAGAAAAAGAAATTAAAAATCCAAGAGTTATTCTTGTTACTGATAGAATTGATTTAGATGATCAAATTAAAAATACATTCAAGGCTTGTGGAAAAGATGTTGCTAAGGCAAGTACTGGCTCGCACTTATTAGAGCTGCTTGAGAGTAAGAAGAACGACATTGTAACAACCGTTATTAATAAGTTTGAAAAAGTCTCTGAAAACGGATTTAAAGATCTTAGTAATAATGTATTTATTCTAATTGACGAAAGTCACAGATCTAATTACGGGACTGCGGCAGCTCTAATGAGAAAGTCGTTCCCTAATGCATGCTATATTGGATTTACAGGGACTCCTCTTTTAAAGAAGGATAAGTCTACGGCTAAACAATTTGGTGGCTTTATTCACAAATATACAATGAATCAGGCTGTTAAAGATAAGGCCGTTGTTCCTTTGCTGTATGAAGGGAGAATGAGTGAGCTAAGAGGAGATAGAGATAAGCTGGATAAGTGGTTTGAAAGAATTACTGCTGAATTAACTCCTGAGCAACAAGCTGATCTTAAAAAGAAATTTAAAAGAGAAGAAGAAATAATGAAATCGGATCAAAGGCTCATGGAGATATCCTTTGATATAAGAGATCATTATTTAGAGAAGTATATGAGTACTGGATATAAGGGAATGCTGGCATGTTCTTCTAAAGAAAATGCTATTCGTTATAAAAGATACTTTGATGAGTTTAAAGATATTAAAACAGATGTAATTATATCAGGTCCTGATGATAGAGAAGGGCACTCGGATCTTGATGAATCAAATGTAAGTGACGTTATCAAGTTTTGGAAAGCAATGATGAATCAGTATGGTGGTGAAAAGCGATATACTGAAACAATCATCAACAATTTTAAAAAATCAGATGAACCTCATCTTCTAATAGTAGTTGATAAGCTTTTAACTGGTTTCGATGCTCCTAATAATTCTGTTTTATATGTGGATAAGAGATTAAAAGAACACAATTTATTACAAGCCATTGCAAGAGTTAACCGTGTCTCTGAAGGTAAGCCTTATGGCCTAATTGTCGATTATAGAGGAATCTTTGGTGAGATCAATGATGCTATAGATACTTATGCAGCACTAGAAAATGAAGGTTTTGACAAAGAAGACGTTGAAGGAACACTAGTTAACGTCGAAATTGAAATAAAAGAACTTCCACAAAGACACACAAACCTATGGGAAGTGTTCAAGGAAGTCGAAAACAAGCATGACATTGAATCAATGCAACGACACCTTGAGCCTGGAAATATTAGAAAACAGTTCTATGGACGACTAAGAGAGTATTCAAATACTCTAGGCCTTGCTCTATCGAACGCTAAATTTCAAGATACTACAGATAAAAAGACAATTGCTAATTATTCAAAAGATCTTAAGGACTTTGTAAACCTTAGGGCTTCTGTAAAACAAAGATTCGCCGAGACAATAGATTATTCCAGTTATGAAAAACAAATCAGAAATATTATTAATAAACATATTGGTGCAGATCAAGTTGAAGTCATAATTGAACAAACTAGTATTTTTGATGTTGAAAACTTTGACGAAGAATTAGAAAAGATTCATGGTGATGCTGCAAAGGCCGATACCATTGCAAGTCGTATCAAGAGATCAATTTCAGAAAAAATGGATGAAGACCCAGCTCTTTATATGAAACTTAGCGAAATGATCAATGAAGCCATTAGAGATCATAGAAAGAAAAGACTAGATGATCAGGAGTATCTAAATAAAGTTTCTGCCGTCATGGATGAGTTTAGAGGTGTTACTGAACCACCTTCAATTCCTGAAGCTATAAGAGAAAACCAATCAGCAAGAGCATTTTATGGGTTAATTGAAGAAACTGAAAAACTTAATATTTTGGATCAAGATCAGTGGGCAAAAGCTGCATTGAAGGTTAACGAGATCATTGAAAATCATAAGGTTAGAGACTTTGAACATAATCAAGATGTGCAAAACAAAATGTTAAATGATCTTGATGATTACTTTTATAGTTTAAAAGGACGTTTTGATCTTGATTTAACAGCAGTAGATTTAGATTACCTATTAGAAAGGATAATAAGAGTTGCAATCAGAAGGGCCGAATTATAATGCAAGAATTTATAGATTACGGAAATAAAAAGATTCATTTCTCACTTAAGCGTTCTAAAAGAAAGAGCCTTGGCATATCTGTATTACCTAATGGAGAAGTTGAAGTTACTGCTCCTGAAATGGCCAGAATAGAAAAAGTTAAAGAAGTTTTAGTTAACAGAGGGCAATGGGTACTCGATCAGCAAAGAGATGTTTCAAAATATGATGTTATCCAACCCGAAAGACAATTTGTGTCAGGAGAAACGATTAAATTTTTAGGTAGACAGTATAGGCTCAAGCTAATTGAGTCTAGAGATGATGAAGTTAAATTTGTTGATGATTGGATTCATCTTCATGTGAAAAGTATTTCAAATAAAGAACGCATTTATAAAGATTGGTTGAAGAGTGTTGCCATAGAGAATTTTAATAAACGCTTAACTCACTGTTTAGAAAAAGCTGAAAGAATTGGTATATCTAGTCTTCCTACATTAAAAATTAGAAAGATGAGTAAAAGATGGGGGAGTTGTACCCATGATGGCATTATTACTCTTAATATTGAGCTTATATCTGCACCAGTGGACTGCATTGACTATGTTATTCTCCACGAGCTTTGTCATTTGAAAGAGCCTTCTCATAATCAGAGATTTAAAAATTTAATGAGTTTAATGTTGCCTGAGTGGAGAAGTTTGAAAATGAAATTGGATTGTTGTATTTGAATAAAAATCGATGAACGTTTCGAATTAGAATCAGAGTTGAAAAATAAAGCTTTAAATAAAATGATATTAGACTAGGTCTTCGAAATTTTCTTCAAATTGAGCGACGCTACTTTCACTTGAATGGTCAATGATATATCTTGCACGTTCAAGAAGCTCATCAAATGTTAACACTTCTGGATTATATAGATTACGTCTGAATAATTGAAATGAATCAGTCTCTTCAGGGCTTAATTGGTTAAGTCTTCCGATAACCATTATACCTTTCGGTTGAACAGTCTTAGTCTTGTCATTTTTTAGTGATTCATTTTCAGTATATGTTGCTGTCCGGTCCCATGAACGACAATTTGCTTGGAGTTGAGCCATGGCTCCTGAAAGTTCACTTGAAATCTGGTAAGCACCATTACGATACTTCCCAGCCATTAGTTTAGTTTTGGGAGTTTTTATTTCAACCAATACAGTAAAATGTGTATCCCCTTTAGATCGCTGTAGATAGTCTCCTCTTTGATCACCCTTTCCTTCAAAAGTTCTACCACCATAATACGGTTGTCCTGTTAATGGGTCGAGGATTTGATAATTAAGGCCATATCCAAATATCCATTTATTTTGATAAAAGAATTTTTGCCAATCTGACTCTTGCCATAATTCTGCTTCAATCTGTTTTTCGAATTCATTTAGAACAATCTTTCGTTCGTCAATAATTCGTGCAGTAGAAAACTGTGTAATTAACTCAGAAGGCTCCTTGGCCAAAGTATTTAAAAATTGTTGTAAATTACCGGTCTCAATAATTGATTTTATTATAGATGCTTGATTGTGAGAAGTAACAATAATATTTTCCTTAGGGCCAGCAACAATATCTTTACTTCCCATAAAGACACCTTGAGCAGCAACTTTATATAAATTGGACAATTCTTCATAAATTCTGAGTGTTTCTTCTGATGTAAGAATCATCTGAATTTCTTGCCCCTTTTTTAAAGTAGCTTGATTAAAATTTTCGTAGTCTATCCATTGATCCTTGCTTCCTTTTTTTTGCTGTTTGATCGTAATTTTGACAGTTGCTTTTGGATTTTTATGATTACTTTCAATTAGCTCAACGTTGAGAATTCTGCGAGTCATTGTTTTCTCAGAAATAACAATAGGTTGATCTAACTTTGCAGTATTGAGTGATGTACTACTCGTTGAATATTGTTCAATATTAGTAAAGTCAGATAAGTCGAATTCATCATTCTTTACTATTGGTAAGTTTAGATTGTCTTTTTTGTCACTGCCCATAAGGAGTTTTGACGATAGTAGATTTCTTTTTTTTCATAATTGAAGACATGGCTAGCCACCACCACTGTCACCACCAACCATTCTCATGATTGTGAAGCTATAGATGTCTTGGGCATTTATGTATGAACCGTCTTGTAGATAAAGACCGTTAATCTCATTTAGTGAGTCATAGTAATCATGGTTTGTATCCGTATCAACTACTTGATCAATAGAGATATTTGTACCACTTTTGGTTTTAATTGTTGAAACATCTTCAAGATTTGCAGTTTTCGATTCGGAACTATTTGGTAAAACTGAGATTGATTTTTCGGAAGCAAAACTATTTTGATTATTAATAAAAAATAATGAAACAAATAAAACTAGCAAGCTTTGAAGTTTTACTGTTGAGCTATTATTTTTCATATTACCTTCCTCGTGAAGACCTTTTGATGATTCAACTTCATCAATTAATTCACAATCTAAAACAGTATCCATCATATCGCAACTGAATGCCAAATTCTTTCCTGTATGATTGCGGTAAATTTCTCTAAGTGTTTGATGATACGTTCTTTTTGCTTCTTGCCATAGCTTTATTCCCGTAGGAGACAAGAATGCCGTAATTACATGAATATAGTTTCTTAGTTTTCCAATGTTTTTACGCTTATAATAATTACTCAAAATCTTAAAGTGTTCATGAGTTGATTTGAAGTTGAAAGAATATTCATTTGATTCTGTGAAGTATTTATCATCTTTTAAACTGATGTATTTTCTAGCATGAAGATAGTCGAGTCCGTCCATGCCTTTTTTGCCTAATAGATCTTTGACTTCTTCTCTTGAAATACCATCAGGGCCAGATGCTAAAATAAAAGGAATATATGTGTCTTCTTTTTGAAGTGATTGTTCTAATTCTGTAGGGAGTAATCGGTTTTCTTGAGCAATAAACTTCTCGTAAATTGCGTCTTTTAAAATTTCATTTTCTTCTAAAAATAGCTCTGCAAAATATTCAACAATTTTCTTATGTTCTTCAGAATTACAAATGTACTTTGAAAGTTTTAGAATTTTTTGACTGTCTAGTTGTCCTGCTAGTTTGTCTTTTGCACATCTTTCAACAAAACTTGATGAAAGATCTGAATGTTGGGCAATAAAATTATAAGAATATTTTAATGAATCTTCTTCTCGAAGATTTTGAATACTAGCCATCAGAATATTTCTGACTTTAGTTTCGTTATAAATATTTTGTTCGTTATTTATATTCATAGTTTTACTTAAATTTTATTTACTTTTTAAATCATCTCTGACCAATCTTGTCAAACATTGTCCTATCGTCCATCAGTCTGATGTAGACCAGTATTAATATAATCAAAGACTTAGCTGATTTTAGTTTTTCATAAATGAAAAATTGCATCAGTGTGATGGACAAATGTTAAATCTGTCTTGATTTAAATTGTGGAACTTACTTTTATTAGAATATGTTTCATTCATAAATTTAAGACGGCCAAGGGAGGTGAGTAAGACATGAATGTTAAAAACGAAACACTGCATTATTTTAATTTAGCACTTGGACAAATTTCAATTGAAGAAATTTGTATCAACAAGGAATTAATAAAGTGTGTAGAGAAAATTAGGAAACTATTTCAGGAGGAAGAGTGAACAATTTGAAAATTGAATTACTACATTTTATTAATTCAATCTCTGAGCAAGAGTTAAAATCAAACCCTAAGTTAAAAAGATATTTATCAGGGCTTGTTAGAAAATTGAAAAAAGGTGTCGTTCAGGATCAAGAAAGAATGCAAATTTTAAAATATATAAATCATAAAATGCTGTTAGATCAGTAAAGGGAGAAAGGACATGTTTATCAGAAGATGGAATAAAATTGGAGTTGATGGCGGTGGAAGGACTGCTTCAATACTTGGAGATGGATCAGGTGGAGGTAAATTGGATTATACGATATCTGGTGGCGATATGGGCGGAGGCTATAGAGGAGAAATGATTGGTGGCGGAGGTTGCCAAGTATAATTTTAATAAATCCCTTAACTTAATAGTCGGCAAACTCGCAAGTTAAGGGATTAGGTAAGGTTTACACCTTGAAATACATTTATCTGAAAATGTTTCTTTAATCAAGATTATTAACATATTGGATAATTATTATCAGGGTGTTCTTTTAAAACAAAAATTTGGAGGAATATTTATGAAATATTATTATTTAACAATATTAAGCATTTTGCTTATTTTAACTAATTCATGTGGGTTCAAAGGGGCAGAAGAAGAAAATGTCTCAAACAACTCACAAATACAATCACACAATGATTTTGATGGAGATTTAATTTTAAATGAAGATGAATTAAATCAAGGGACAAATCCGTATATCGCGGATCTACCAAACTTGAAGGTACGCTTTCTTCAAAACTATAAGATACAGGTTAATTACAAGATAAACGACCCAAGAAGAACTGATACTAGTAAAAAAGAGGGGGAATCTCCCAATCTACCAAATGAAGAGATCTTTAACTTTGAAATTGATACTAAAGTCGGTCGAGATGATCCAGACTTTAAATACAGAGTTGGACGAATCTTTATTAGAGATAAGGCTTTTAATGATTCAGCTAAAGTTGGGCAGTTTACTGATCATTCATGGGGAGAAATTAGAGAACATGATTTAACATGGGTAAAGTATCCTAAAGTAGATACGTCATTTTTTGGAAAGACTGTTCTCGATTACAAGCAAATCTTCAACAAGGAAAATCTCGTAATTGAAAACATTAAAGTCAATCTCGAAAACTCGGTAAAACTAAAAGCAAATAGTCTTTATAAAGAAATAAAAAACTTGGAATTGAACTTTTATTATTATGACTATGAAAAAGAGACATATGAATTAATTGCAACAAAGAGAATTGATAAAACTTTTAAAAGTGGTGTTAATGAACTTGTTAGTGTTGAACTTGAGAATTTGCCTAAAAACTTAATTGAACATAATTACATGAAAAAAGGTGAGTTTATAATTTCAGAAATTAAAGATTTTGAAATTCCCAAACTTAAAACTACATACAAGAGATTAATGGCAAGTGTGCGTGCCAGAACAGTACCTGTTGTTTTTAACTCACCTCTTGAACAAAGTACTTATTATGTAGGAATAAAGGGGAAGTCAGAGAGTTTTATTAATATCTTAAGTACTATTTTTGATAAAAAATTTACAATTCAAGACAATAAACTCGTTCAGATTAATCAGTTTAAAAGTAACTTACAGGAATATATTTATTTATCAGAAATTAAAGAAGAAGATAAGAAAGGCAAATGGTTTGTTTTTACTAATAAACTTAATAAGCATTACTTGGACTATTCATTCAGTTCAAGAGATATTATTTCGCTTTCTTATGTGCTTGGAAAAGAATTAGCTCATCAAAATGAAGAAAAAGTTTTTAATTTTAAAAATGAAATTTCATCAACTTCTAATTCAGCGATTTATCCACTTGGTAATATTACGCCTAATTCAACTGTAAATATTCAAATAGACCCTAGACGAATATTTGGAACTGGGAAAATACACGATCATATATACTTTGTACCTCAATATCCACCTTGTAGTGGGAATTGCATTAGATGGGATTTTACGTGTCACATAGATGTGAACAAATTTATAGATGTTAATCAAGGTTTTTTCTTTAAGAATGATTTAAGTGACAAGTTTTCCAAGATCTCCTTAATGGTTAATGAAGAAGAGTTCTCTTTGAAAAAATTAATTGATGAAAAAAAGGTTGTTTTAAGATGGAGAGAGTCAAACGTTCATTTGATAATAAAAGACATTAACGTAATTAAGGAACTTGAAACTTTCAATGAAAATCTACTGTCATTAAAATTAACTGGAATAACAGAAACAACATACAACGGATTTAAATTAACATCGTGGCATGGTCAACATTACTGGCAATGTATGAGGGTTGTGATTAATTTTGCCGGCCATAATAAAGTGCCTCTTTCATTACAATCATACGATATCGCGAAATGGGGACCAAATAATGTGAATTGGAATGTGATTGAGAAAGGACACGACAAAATATGGAAACAAGAATTTTCAATTGGACTATTTAGCTTGATTGAAAACAATTTTAACTAAAAAGGATTAACTAATGAAAACAATAAATAAATACTACTTTTTCTTAATAATATTTTTAAGTAACGCAGTTTATGCAAGAAATATCGAAAGTTCGATTAATAAATTTGTATCTATTCTAAGTAAGATCACTCTAGGGATGGGATCAATTGGTCTTTTGATCGCCGCATCTGGATTTATTATGGGAAAGAATGATGCCGGCCCTAATCTTCAGAAAGTTGTTTTTGGTATTGGAATTGGTGCAACTGCTGTTGTGATTAATCAAACAATAAAGTCGATAGCATAGGTTGATTATGAGAGCACTATACCCAAAATATCTAAAAGCGGTTCCTACTATCTTTGGTATTTCAATTTATGAAATTATTTTAATGGGAATGGCATTTAATTTACTGATGGCATTTGGTATCAAAATTTCTGCAACATCTTTGATTATATCTGTTTTATTTATCCTATATAAGTGGTTAAAAAGTCAGGTTGATATTCAATCAATATATTTAAAACGTTTTAAACTTGATGAAGTCGATTTATCAAAACTGATTAAGGAGGAATTATGAATTTTCCTGTCTTTTCATTAAGTGGTAATAGGTTAGTATCTCAAAAGGGGAAGGTAAGTTATTTTTATGAACTTACCCCTCCTGATCTAGATCAAAAAGAAGAACATGATGTAAATTACTTCTTGTCAGAGATAAAGAGGTGTTTGTCTCGTTATGATTCTTTTGATTTTTTCAAATTATATTTTTTAAATGGAAAAATTTATTTAAATTCAACTAATCCCGAGTTTGAATTGCCGGAAACTATAGTAAATGAATATTTGTTAAGTTCTACACACATTAAAAGGCAGTTTAAGTCGAATTTATTAATCAAGGATGATTATTTCAATCTAGGATCTAAATACTATCGTTTAGTTTCATTGAAAGATGCACCAGAATCGTTATTTGGCCTAGATTTTTTAAATATAGGGAACTTTGTTGTTTCATTTCAAAAAATTGACAAGCAAGTGGCTATATCGAATTTGAAACTGAAAAGACGATTACATAATTCGATGACTTTTCAGAGTATTAAAAATATTGACTCTGTAAATGCTTATGAAGAGTCTGAGGGATTATTAGAAGATGTAATTAATGGGGAAGAATGCTTTTTTAAAATGGAACTATTCTTTATACCAGATGGAGACTCATTAAATGATCTGAATGATTCGACGTTTGATCTATTTGCACAATTAAAAGACTTAGATTGTGTGGGAAATATTGAAAATGGAGGTTTAACTTATTTTCTGGCTAATCTCTTTCCTGGTGTGGAACCAAGTTTTAAAAGGTGTCATCAAACGCAAGGAAGCTATTTGGTGAATACGTTTAATTTAACCAGAGATTTTGTCATGGATGACGGAATCTCTTTTAAATCAACTAATGGAAATGTTTGTGAATTTGATTTGTTTTCTAATACTGCTCATAACTTCAATGCGCTAATTACAGGTGCTTCCGGTCAAGGGAAATCGATGTTGGGAAATAAGATTGTTAGAGAATCCATCTTAGAGAATAAAAGTGTGGTTATCTTAGACTTAGGTGGCTCATTTGTTAAAACTGCGAAGTATCACAATGGTACAGAATTAAAAGATAGTTTTAATCCACTTTCGTTTAGAGATCCATATTACTTAAAAGAATTTGTAAAAAGTGTCATTAGTGAACCAATGAGTGCAAAAGAAGAAGGTCGTTTATTTGAAATAATAAAAGAATATAATTTCGAAGGAAAACAATTTAATAATTTTTTAATTTATCTTGAACATCACTTTCAAGGGATCAGGTACTATTTTTCTGAAATATTGGATTATTTTACAGATGATTCCTTTCAAGAAAATGAATTAACTTATGTGAATCTGTCTAACTACCCTGAAAAGATAAAATCTCCTCTCATCATTTACTTGATTGAGTATTTTAAAAATTTAAAAGGTAAGAAGATCTTTTTGTTTGATGAATGTTGGCATTTACTTGAAAAAAATGCCAACTATTTAGCTGAATGTTTCAGAACTTTTAGAAAGTACGAAGCATCAGCTATTGCTATATCTCAGAATATTGATGATTTTATTTTGAATCCTCTTGGAAGAGTTATAGTCCAAAACACTTTTTTTAAATTTTATTTTCGTCAACAAATAAAAGATTCAGAATTTGTTAATGAATTAACAAAACACAAAATTTCTAATCTTTATTCAATAAAAGATCAGTACTCAGAATTCTTGATTGAATATGAAGGAGTTAGCAAGATTTTGAAATTTTTTGCAGATCAAATTGAATTTGAAATGTTTACTAGTTCAAAAGAAGATCTAGACCAATTTGAAACATATTATCGTGAACAAGGTCACTATGTTGGATTTAAAAGAGCATTAGATAACTTTATTTATTTAAAGTACCCACAAATAGGAGCTGAACATGTTTAAAGAAATATTTATTGCTTTTGCTCTAGTGTTTAGTCTAGAGAAATCATTTGCTACATTTGGTGAAGACTTACCACTACTTATTGAAATTGTAAGTAATACAGCAAGCCAGTTAAATGAATTAGAAAAACTTGTTACAAATGCCGAAAAATATACTCAAAAAATGCAAGAGTACAACGAATTGATGATGGATGAGTATTATAAAGCACAACAAATCAAATACATTGTAGAAGACTTGATTGCGAAAAAAGAAATCTCTAATTTAGAAAGTCTAAATTCTGCAATCTATAATCTCAAATACTCTATGGCAGATCTAAAGAGCATTATGCAAAGTTATGGCATTGTTATTAATGATGATATCAAAACGCAAAAAAGAATCAAAATAGAAAAAAAGGTCAACAAAAAATTAGAAGTACTTGCAAGTCATCAGATAAAAATGACTAACAAGGCAAAAACAGTCAAAAGATTAAACCAGATTCATACACAAAACAGTTCTTTAATGCTTAAAGGGCAAGTGAAGTCTCTTGATCATGAACTCGAAATGATAAAACTGCTTTCAACTAACAATAGGTTACTTGCTGAAAAGTTAAATGAAGATAAGTATAGAAAAATACAAAAAATGAAGTTTTATTCAGGAAGCACAAGGAGTACGAAATTATGAATGTAATTCAAGACTTCCTTCTGATCGAGAACCATCAAATATTTAAACTTTATCAGGAGTTTTTAAAGATTTCATTAATGCTTGTAGGGCCATGCTTTCTTGTTGCAATCTGTATTGAATTTCTGGGTGGCAATCAATTTACAGAAGTCTTAAAGAAGCTTGTTATAATCATATTATTTATGAACTTTTTTTACTCTTTTCATAAAGAAGTGACATATACAGGCTTAAAGTTGGCATCAACTACAATTAAGAAAATAAGTCCCAATAATTTTTTTTTGAAAGGGGCATGGTCAAAAAAAGTCGAAACAAAATATAACTTTAAAAGTTTACTGAATGGATCAATCTTTTATGCAAATATTGTCAATGATATTGTAACAGAAGTCTTATATGTTTTATGTCATATCTTTTTGTGGTTACTAAAACTGATCTTTTCTACAGTTTATCATTTTACATATTTATTTTCAGCCGTTTCTGCATTGTTATATTTTTTCAACTGGACAAGTAAGAGCTTAGTTGGAACATTTCAGTCCTCATTATGGTGTACGTTAATGCCATTCTTTGTGATTTCAATTTTTATATTAGTAAGCGAGACAATAACTTTTAACTCTTTAAAAGGCGAAACAATATCATTCAAAGAGCTGATTTGGCTGTTTGGTGTTTGTTTACTCTTGTTTATGAGTCCATTGATCGTATTCGCTTTTGTTAAGGGAGAAGGAATAGCGAGTTTTGGTGCAAAAATGGGACAGTCAATAGTAAGCGCAGGAATGACGGCTATGACTATGATGCCTCTTTATTATAGACGAATGCAGTTTGGTCATAAGATGGCATCACAATTTGGTAATGCATTTAAAAAAGGATTTGGCGAAAAGTATGGAAATCCTTTTTCAAGTTTCTTTGGAGGAAATCAAGGTAAATCGGGGAACAATAATTTTCGAAATAGAAACTCCGGCTTTTCTTATCATTATCCTAATAATGAACTTTCTTCAGGTAAAGGAATCGATTTTAAAGGAAATTCAAAAATTAACAATAGTAAAAATAACTTACTAGGATCACCTCAACAAGACGGCAGTCAATCCACAAGCCAAACTGATTCTTACAAAAAGAATTCTTCAGTTGCTAAAATACCATATGACTTGAATAAAAGTCATAAAAGTTCACCTGAAAATAATAATGAAAACTTTAAAACAACAAAAAGATCTAATTTAAGACAAGATAGGAGACTTCAAAATGTTCAACAAGAAAAAAACAATGGTAACAAATTCGTTAATAGACGAAAACAACCTGACAGCAGACGAACAAGACAAGCAACACAGAGAATTCAAACTGAAAGTCGAAAACGATTTAAGGAAATATAAAGTTTATTTACTAGGGATGATCATTAGTTTTGTAACTACCGTTATATTTTTTGGATTTGTGAATACGTACAAAGTTTACAGTGTTGAGTCAGTAATTGGAGATAATAATAAATTAGTAATTGAAAATGTATGCCTACTAGGAACAAGGTCAATCTTGAGAGAAAAAACTTCGGGGTTACTTTTTACAAATGATCTAAAGAACATCATTAATAGAGATGGAGGTTTTTTAATTGATGAACCAAAAGTAATAAGCGTGAAAAAAGTTAAAGAGGATACTTGTAGGGTTATTATTAAAGATGCTGAAAAGATGAGATTGAAATCTTATGTGTTTACCTTAGTAAAAAATGCTGATTATGAATTTGATTATAAAATCAATCAAATTGATGAGAAATATTATTCAACAGAGGAGGAAATATGATTTTTTATATCCTAGGAAATCAAATTACAACATTGTTTTTATCAATGGGGATATTAACCACGCTAAGCTTTAGTTCTCCAATCGAAAGTTATATTTACGGTGGAAGTTCAAAAGATGCACTATTTAAAGTCACTAATTACAAAAGAACATTGGCAATTAAACTAAGTAATAAAAAAGTAAAGTCAAACTTATTGGTGATTACAAAAGATCGAAAATATTACTTTAATTTGGCTTACTCAAAAGATAATCCTCATCAGTTTGTCGAAATACAAACTGGTTCCGTAGGAGAATTTTATACAAAAAGCTTTGAAGGAAAAAATACCGAAATACTATCAGGCGATAAATCAATTTTGATTGTAAACAAAAATAATAAACCGCTGAATATCAATGGCATTAAAATTAAATCAAAAGGATATTTTTCAAAAGGAGTTCCCATTATGAACAATGGAAACCGACTTTTTAATTAACAGAATATAAGGAAAATTATGAAGATATTAATCTTAATTTTATTAAGCATGGGAGCTTTCGCGCAAAAAATGCCAGCTAAAGATAAGTCTAGGGCACATTTTAGACGAATCTCTGCAATGAGCGACAAAATACATATTAAAGCATCTGCTCCAAAGAGAAATGATAATTATTTAAAGCGTGTTTTAAGATCAAACCAGATGCTTAGAAGTTTATTGGGTAACAAACAAGAAGATATTGTTGTATGGGAAGATGAGAAACAAATATTAACTGGATTTATACTAAGAGGGACATTACTAAATTCAATCAATTCAACAAACTTAAACAGTCCTGTACTTGTTAAGTCTTACGACGATCCATTTGTTGGAGCTACATTTTCTTGCAGGGGTATTACAAAACATAAAAGGGTCCTCACTCTTTGTGACAAAATGATCTTTAACAATAAGGAACAAGTTGTTTCAGTTCAAATTCTAAACACTGATGGAACGGCAGGCCTTTTAGGTGAATATGATGATGGAAAGGATGATCTTATCGTCGGAGCAATTGTCACTGAAATTGCTACTAGTGTAATTTCAAGTGCCATGGATATGAGTGAAACTAATTTTACCAAATATCCAAAATCAAACCTTAAAAATCACTTAATTAACGGAGTTGTTAATGGAGGTCAGAAGGCATCTGAAGTGATGTTAAACGATGCAAAAACGGCTGAACCAATTGTTAGTGTCGATTCAGGGAAAAGTGTAATTATTTATTTTATGGAGGCATTACATGAAAAGTAAAAAAATATTGATTAATCTCTCACTGATTATTGCTGTTTCATCTTGTGCAACCTTGAAAAAAAGTATGATTACCTCTGGATTATCTTTAGGCTTTGCGGGCGCTACTGGAGGATACATATTTTCCCCAACTAAAGAAGATCAAAGCAAAAATGCTTTTGTTTTTGGCTTACTTGGTGCATTTGTGGGAGTTGGTGCAAGCTATCTACTTTACGACAAGCCTTTGAATCAAAAGCAATTAAATCCAATGATAATAGATAAAGAAAAAAGAAAGGAAAGTATAAATCTATTTAACTTTTCACCTGATCTAAAAAATCTATCAACCAAAATTGATTTTAAGCCAGTAGATAAATATGAAGTACCAATAAAAAAATTACCACCTAAGTTAGTTGGAAAAGTGAAGAAGCAATATTTAATTGAATATAAGAGTCCTCCTAAAACGATTCAATATAAAGGAAGAACAATAGCAATTGATGGCTTTAAAGCTTGGGAGCATGTTTATGAGTAAAGATATTGATAAGAAAAATGATTCAGACATGGTAACTCCTATTCTCGAACTAGTTCAATTTGCAATAATAGGTATCTGTAATATTGCTTGGGAGTTGATCAAGTATGTTTATACAAATCTAAAGCCTATTGATCCTGATAATATTGATGTAATAAAAATTGAACATGATCAACTAAAGACTAAGTATAAAACAGAGCATCCGTTAGCATTAGGAGCGGATACCTTATCAGGAAATGAAGTCACTTTTCCTGAAATAAACTTTAAACATCATACATTTATTGTTGGTTCCTCGGGGTATGGTAAGACAAATCTTATGTCAATTTTGCAGGAAAACACCTTAAGGAAACGTCTTCCAATAATATTCTTCGATCCGAAAGGCGATATTGAAGCCATGAATACATTTAAAGATATCTGCCAACAGTATAGCCGAAAGTGCTATATCTTTTCAGAATATTACAATGATTCAGTCGAATTAAATCCATTAAAAGAGGGAAGTGTCAGTATAATTGTTGACCGAATAATGAGTTCATTTGAGTGGTCTGAGCAATTTTATAAAGAAGCGTGTAAAGATTTGTTATTTGATTCTGTGAAAGAGATTAAGTCAAATCCCGAGTTAAACTTAAATTTGAAGTCTCTCTACTGTGTGTTGAAAAGTAAACAAACAAAAGAAAATAGAGGGGTAGTAACTAAAATTAGAGGAATACTTGAAAGTGCTTTTGGAGATAAGTTTAGTGAAGATATAGGAGTCAGTCTTTCAGATATACGAAGAGAAAGAGCATGTCTCTATATAGGTTTATCTACTCAAGGTCATGGTGATACTGCAATAGGAGTAGGCAAACTTCTCTTTAATGAATTGAAGAATCATTCATATGAAATGATGACATCTACAGAGCTAAAGTCATGGGCACTTGCAAATCCAATAGGTGTTTATATTGATGAGTTTGGTGCATTAGTTCAACCAGATTTTATAGAGATTGAAAATAAATGTCGTGGTGCAGGCATTGAAATAACCATAGCCGTTCAAACACCAGCAGATATAGCAATAGTAAATCCAGAACTTAAAAATCAAGTTATTGAGAATACAGGAAATATTTTTGTACTAAAACAACGTCTTGACGAGAATGCTTCTTACTTTTCTGACGCAATAGGAACAACTTTAACAAAGAAAATGACGTACGTAACTATTGACGGAGAAGTAGGGGAAAGAGGTTCACTAAGAGAGGGCCAAGAGTCGATTGCACATTCAAATATCATTAAGAATCTAAGAGTAGGACAATGTGTATTTCTTCAGCAAAACCCAACAAAAGTGAATTTAATTAATATTAGAAGGAGGAAGGAGAATAAAGTAGTGAAAACAAAAAACAATTTACATTCGAAAAATGAGAAGGGAGTCATTCGTGTTAACAGCAACAAGTAATACTCTTTCAAGAGTTAATTCTTTCCATGTCGATATACTAGCACCTCTAGTTAAGTGGAAGATATTGAGCTTAAGAAAACTCAGAGTGATGTCAGGATATCAAGGAAAGATTAATAGTTTTGAAAGAATTGTTAGGAGAATGGAATCAAATGGAGTCATTTCAAGTTTTATTGAACCTATGAGTCGATCAAAATATATTTACTTAACCAGAATAGGATCACGACTTATAGGCATGGAAAACTACACTGATCAAAGCAAAGAAACCCTATTTCATGATTCGAAAGTAACAGAAGTTTGTAATGAATTCATGAAACTTGATTGTTTCAATTCAGTAAAACTGGAACATGAAATAAGCTCATTAAATTCAATTTTACCTGATGCGATATTGAGTGGGAGTAAAGATGATAAAAAATTTAGAATTGCCTTAGAGTTAGAAATTACACAAAAAAGCAAAGCACGAATTATTGAAAAAATTACTGATTATCGAAACTCAATTGAGTTTGATTATGCCCTTTATCTTTTTAGTTCTGACGCCATTTACAAAAATTATAAAAGATGTATTGAAGAAAATATTGGAAAAAACATTTGGAACAAAGTTATCTTTTTTTCTTTGCCAAGCTTATTAGATGGTGAATGTCGTCTTGAAAATGCAACAGGTTATTTTGATAATCAGGAGATTAAATTACATGATGTATTTTAATCAATCGAAAAAGATAAAGTCCGATATGAATCCGCAATATATCCGTTATGCGTCCGATGCGTATCCGATTTGTCCTATCGTATTTTATAAACACACCCAACCAACCAATATTACTACACTTTTTCACACCCCGAAACTGACTCCCTCTCTTTCACGTGGTTATAGAGCGGGAGTCAGTTTCGGGGTGTGAAAGTAGTAATAATTAATGGTTGGGTAAAGAAATAAATAGAGGAGGATGAGTAAATGAGTAAAGAAGTAATAGAAATAAATAAGAATAAGATTGGGGAAATTAAGTCGAATATGCATGAAAAAAATAAAAGTAGTGGTTCGAAAAAAGTTAGTAGTAATGCAGAAATGAATAGAAGTAGAGTGAGGTTTTTTGTTGATCTAAGCAAAGATAAAGACAAAATAAATAAAGTTTTTAATCTATTAGAGAAAGCAAATAAAAAAGATAGTGGCGAAGATATAACATTTAAAGAGTTGGCACTTTTTGCAATAGATAAGCTTAATCTAAAAGATATAGAAAAACTTCAAGAGTCTAGTTTAAGCGAAATGGAAAAAGTTGAACGATCTTTGAACGACTACAATCGAAAGAATGGTACCAAGTTAACACTTGGTGAATACCTGATAAAGAAACTAAATATTAATTAAGGAGAAGATTATGAATAATACAAATGAAACATTTCTAGGAAGACTAGGTAAGGAACCAGAGCTGGCCTATACTCCAAAACAGAAGGCAGTATGCACGTTGTCAGTGGCGGTTAATCATAAAGTTGGAGAGGATGAAAACACTGAATGGGTTAAAGTTAAAGTTTGGGAAAGACAAGCAGAGCTTTGCAAAGTTCAATTAAAGAAAGGAAGTCAGATATTTGTAAATGGGAAGCGTGAGAAGAAAGAGTTTACAAATAAAGATGGTAAGCATGTCGTTTATAACGAAGTTAACGCTCAGTTAGTAGGATTTTCTAATGTCTAAAGGAGTGAAGATGGATACAAAATGGCTAACAACAAAAGAAGCGGTGAAATACATTGGAAGAACAAAAAATGCATTATGGTTAATGGTAAGTAGAGGTTTTATTGAAAAAAGAAAATGGCATGGCCGATTGTATTTTAAAAAGTCTGAGCTTGATAATTTAATTAATCAATCTGTCTGCTAAGGAGTAGGGATATGGCAATTACAGAAATAACTCACGAAAATGGAAACAAAACTTTTGAGGTATATGTGAATATTAGAAGTAAAACTATGTCCCATATTCGTTTCCAGAAACGCTTAAAGGGCATAACTACAAAGTCAGAGGCAGTTAGAAAAGAAAGGTTGATCCAAAGAGACCTGTCATCAAAAGTTGCTCAAAATGAAGGATATGGATTTTCATGGAGGATCATACTAAGACGTTGGAAAGAAACCGTTACTTGTGAGGGGTATCAATATAGAAATTATAGTCCTGTAACAGTGAAAGATTATATTTCAATGATGAGTCGATGGACTTCTGATTGGCTCGATAAGCCAGCTTCAGAAATTACTAGAGGAGATGGGCGAGATGCACTTGATCAAGTGTTAATTGAAGGTAAATCTAAAGGGCTTCAAAGACGAGTTAAGAATACGATCAACTTAATTTATAACTGGGCTATAGAAGAAAAATTGATTAGAGGAATTCATAATAGTCCAGTGTATGGCTTGAAAATTATAATCAAGAATGAAAAGCGTCCTGAAATTTTAACAACTGATGAAATTAGAAAGCTATTATTAGAGGCAAATTTAAATAATCACGAATGGTACTATATTTGGGCCGTCGCCTTACTTACTGGTATGAGAAATGGTGAGTTATATGCTTTGAAGTGGAGTGATGTCGATTTTGAAAATAAATCAATAACTGTGCAAAGAGCATTTAATAAAAGACTTAATAGTTTTAAAAGTACGAAAGCTGGATATTGGAGAAATGTACCAATTTCGGATGAGTTAAAATTATTACTTCTTGAGCTAAAGGCAATTTCTAAAATCGAGTTTGTGCTACCGAGAATTTCAGTTTGGAAAGTTGGGAATCAGGCAAAGGTGTTAAAGGAATTTTGTGATTTAATAGGATTACCAAAAATTAAATTTCATACTTTACGTGCCTGCTTTGCAACTCAATTAATAGGTTCCGGAGTTGAGCCTATTAAAGTAATGAAGATTTGTGGTTGGAAGGATTTAAAGACAATGGCTTACTATTTAAGGTTATCTGGAATTGATGAAAGAGGAGCTACAGATAATTTGAATTTCATTCCAAGAATGGTTGAAAATGTTTTACCAATAAACTTAGGGACTACGCATGTGTAGTCCCTAAGTTACTGTAAATACATGTAATATAGTAGATATGTTGTAGTTTTGTAATAGATCTGTAACATTTGTTAAATATATGATACAATGAGGTCGATATGGCTAGTAAGGATACTTTTACAGCAGAAGTACCAAAAGAAGTAATAGAGCATAGTAATTTTGATAGTTGGGAAAACAAAGTAGATGGTAGCCAAATTACAAAAGTTGAATCGGCAAAATCAACGATTATAAACCAAGGTCTTGTTACAAATGCAAAAGATTTAAAAGATGGTTTATATGAAAAGAAGTGGAACAGTGGCCTTCGAATGTATTTTGCAATTGTTGAGGATGAAGATGGCCGTAAAACATTACTACTTTTAGGAAGTGGAAAAGATACAGAACAAAATAAAGCGATTAAGAAATCGAGAAAAGCTTTAGAGAAATACAAGGTTGTAAAAGAAGATATTAAATACAATCCGAATAAAAAAAAGGAGGACAAATGAGCTTAGCGAGAAACATTCAAGAAGATAAGAATTTTGAAATCCAAAATAAAAGAATGGGAATCAAAGAAAAATTCGCCGACCCAAGTTTTATAGTTGAGCAAATGGCCGATTTTTTTAAAGAAGGGGATTTCTCATCTTCTACCGATTTAATTTCAGCCTATATTGCCAATAGTCCTAAGTATAAAAATCAAGATGAGTTTGCTGAAGCAATTGGGACAACAAGACAGACAATGCATAGAATGTTCGCTCACGAGAATGTTTCGTTGAATGTTTTTTTTAGTGCGTTAGAACAGATACATCAAGATATAATTTAATTACATCTATGATACGTTGCTATATTATAAACTTAAATTGCGGTACATAACCCACGGCGACTTTTTTAGTTTTTGTTGTCTGATAGAATTATGATAAATAAACATATTGAGTAGTAATATTGAAGAAGCATTAGAGATGCTAGACTAATTAGAATATTTTTTTAAGTACGAATGTATAAGGGCTGTAAGTTTTGAGTGAGCTTCTTCAGCTGAGCAGTGTTAAGTAGTGTGATTTCTTTATTGCGACGTTGTTATTAAAGTAAATTCCATTTAACTTTGAAAGAAAGTGGCCATCTTAAATAGAATTTTATATATACTGTGACATAAACAAATATTATTATCAAAAAATGAGTACCTAAGCCTTCGTAATTATTAATAAAATTTAGAGTCTTTAAAAAAGACTTGTAATTTAATTATTTATTATAAATTGCTGAGTGTGACATTTTCGGAGAGTCGTATGTCTAACAGTTTGATTACTAACTATTTAAGGAAGCATGGGCCGTCTAGAGGTTTTGACGTTAAGGAACACCTTAAGGGCCTGGGGAAGAGTGATGAGGCTGCTAGACAGCAAATATCAAGAGCTACAGGTGAGATTTGCAAGTTATCTAATATTTTACCAAAGCGTGAAACATTCTTATTTTTAAAGAAAGACTATGCAGGGATTAAGTTTCAAGAATCGCTATCAAAGGCACTTTTTAACTCTGGATCTGCTTATGGCACAGCACTAAGGGGGTTAAGTCTCAAGGGAGGAACAGTTTCTTTATTGAGATTTGCGGCGTATTCAGGAGCACCAATTGATAATAGGAGAAATAAGCTAAGGCATGATGTCATCGTTAATAAGTTAATTTCTGTAAAGCTAATAAGACAGCTTGAATTTGGAGGACAGGAGTACATATCTCTTGAAGAGAATGGACTTACTTCTGACCAAATTGCAAATTTTGAAACAGAGAACGTTGTAATTAGCATGCTAGCGACATGGGTTCGCAGAATGAATCTAGGATCTTTTGATAAAGTTGAAAGTTGTTTATCGTTGAAGAGTCCAAACTGTGGAGGATATGCTTGGGATATTGTGGCTCCTTCTTACATATCTGGATTAGCTTCGTTTGAAAAAGAAAAAAAAATACTGAGGCCAGGGTTTTGTGTTGCTGATGTATGTCTAGGAAAAATATTAAATGAAGATGATATAAAGCCTATTATTACAAAGTTTGAATCAATGAGAAGTCTGCAGAAACTTGGGAATTTGTTTCCAGTTATTGTTCATGAAGGCATGGACTCGAAAGCTTTTAAGATGATTCGATCAAAAGGTTTTGTTGTCGCTCGGGTAGATGATATTTTTGGAAGAGATGCTAGCCATTTGTTAAACTCGTTAAGAGGAGTTTTTAAAAACTTTGCTGCAGCGATTGTAAAAGACCCGGAAAAAGTATTTGATATTTTTGACCGCTTAGTAAAGCTTGAGGGAGCAGCCTTAAATTTACGAGGACCATTGTTTGAATTCATTATTGGGCATATGTATTTAAAGGAAGGTCATATTATTAATATGCGAGAAAAACTGTCGTTCTTGAATGAAAAGGTCGAAGTTGATGTAAATGCAAAAGGAAAAAATCAAAATATATTTATTGAATGCAAGGGACTCGCTCCAGGGAATATGGTTTCCGTTAAAGAAATTGATTACTGGGTAGAAAAACAAATTCCAATTATAAGGAAGTGGTTACAGAAAGGAAGGCAGGATTTAGGAATTCACAAAGAGAAAGAAGCTTTTCGCTTTTATTATTCTGGAGTTTTTTCTGATGAAGTTAGGAAATATTGTAATTCAATTGAAAAAACTGTGAAGAAATATAGTATAGGTTTTTACGACTATAATGATATCGATAAAAGATTAAAACTATTAAATGAAAAATCTCTTAGAGAGATTTTAAAAGAACAATTTTTTGAAAAATAAATAATTAGATAAGAGGGATGAAGTGATATTGGCCAAAGTCAAAATAAGTAATTTTCGTAATTTAAAAGATGTAACCATTGATTTAACAAATGTTGCTCACGAAACAATATATGATAGTAAGAGACTGTGAGTTGAAACGGAATAGGCAACAGAATTATTAGTTCGATATTTCCTACTGGAGATTAAAATATGACTGAATTTAGATACCTTCATGGGAAAGTTTATATTCTGGAGAATAAAGAGGCAAAACGTGTGAAGATCGGTATGACAATCAACGAGGTTGAGAAACGACTTGCAGACATTAATAGCAAATGGTTGGGAAAAAAAGGAACATGTCAGATTTGTGGAGGGCGTCGACTAACAGACAACAAGGGATTCATTCCTGCACATGTCGTTAGTGGGGCTAGTTGCTCAGGAGGTTATTCGTTACCTCTAGAGAAAGATTCTTCGTTAGCAAAGACATATCTAGAAAAAATGAAGATAGGTCATGGCGAGCTGACGGGAAGTGAGATGGGATCCTTTACTAGGAAAATCGACAACCTCAAAGAGAGAATCGAAAGATTTGAATTATTTAAAAACCCCGTAAGTGAATGGAGGATCGATACTGTTTATCAAACAGATCATGCAGAAGATGTTGAATTAAGGTCACATCAGATTCTGTCGGAATTCCTAGATAAAACTATGCCATTTGGTGAAGTCTTTAGATGTTCGGTTGAAGAAGCCAGAAAAGCTATTGATTTAGTTTTAGTACAGTTGGACTTGGCAGATTCGGCTAGAAAAATAATCTTGGCCAAAGATTAGAGTTGTTTCATTTTATAGACTACAATTCGAAATAGGGTTATAGTAATTAATAGTATGTAGTAACGGAAGAGATTCTTGGCTTGACTTCACCAATTCATGAGACTACCTAAAGGAACTTATGTTTAACTTTTTTAAAAAAACTACAACTGATTTAGTTAAAGAATGGAACACTATATATACAAATGAGGTAATCAATAACTCCTCTCTTACCGATCAAGACAGAAAGGATATCCCTAACTATGTATTTAAATACAAAGATGAGTTAACGGTTGTATTAAATTCTCTTACAGAGGGGATAAGACTTAAAAATGGTGATAAAATTTCAAAAGTGTTTTTCTATGAAACACTTGAATGGCTTCATAAAATCATTTGGGCTTCAATTATTTTAGGAGTGAAGTCGAATAAAAATTTCAGAAAATCTTTTGATGATTTTATGGTTTTCTATCGAAATCCAGAAGAGACTATTGAGAAGTATGAAGAGTTGAAAAAGAAATACAATCTTGAAGAGTTGTAATAAATTATCAAGGTTGTATTTGATAACGATGATTGCATTACCGAACGGCACATTTGCTTTTAACTATAATTATTGACTAACTTTCAACAGATAACTTTTTCAGCTAAAGAAGAATGAATACTTTCAAAAGCACGAAGGCCGGATATTGGCGAACGGTTCCGATTTCTAGTGAGCTGAGGTCTTTGATACTGGAGCTTAAAAATAAGTCTCGAAGTGAATTTGTACTGCCGAGGTTAATTGATTGGAGAAAAGGATATCAGGCAAAATGCTTGAAGATTTTTTGTCGCTCCATTGGTTTACCTGAAATTAAGTTCCACACATTGAGGGCCTGTTTTGCGACTCAGCTAATTGGATCAGGAGTTGAACCAATTAAAGTAATGAAGATTTGTGGATGGAAAGATTTAAAAACAATGTCGTATTATTTACGGCTATCGGGCATAGATGAAAAGGGAGTGACTGAGGGACTTAATTTTTTACCTCGGCTTGGAGGAAATATAATCTCCATAAAAAGATGATATTAACATGTAAATTTATATGATTAATGGACATGGTTTGTGAATTGGTCCGTGGAACACTGATGCACTTTTTGGTTGTATGTTATTGAAAGTACATAAAATGTGAATTTGCGACTAAATTTCTGTTTCACATTGTCGATAAGTATTGTAGTATACACTATGGGGTGATGGATAATGAATATTGAGCTATTAAAAGAAAAAATTTCAACTAAATTCCGAACACAGGAAGACTTTGCGGAATCAATTGGAGTTGCAAGACGTACTTTGCAAAACTGGTTTTCAAGTGGACTTGTTCCAAATGACAAGTACTTTGATATTTTAGACAGCTTAGATTTAGAAGAATCGGAAGAAGAAAAGCTTTTGAATTTACCTAAGTTGCAAATGGTATTTCGTGCAAAGCATTCAATTCAAGCATCTAATGATGGTGCTCTCCTATGTGAAAATATTGCGGAGTCATTTTTAAAGCTTAGTAGTACGGCTTATCAGACAAAAGATTCTATTCCAGTATTACAAAAACCGTTTTCAATTGAGACAATTACATCAACTGTAAGATCTATATTCTCTTTAGAGGAAAGTTCTCCTGTTTTTTTAAATGACGTTTTAGAGCGCTTAAAGTTTCATAACGTTTCCACAATCTTTTTCCCGTTTGACAAGATTGGTATTGATATCCACAAGCAGGGAAGAGAGGTTGCTTTTACGGCCGTAAAAGAAGGGAAGCGTATCATTTTTTTAGATACTAATAGAAAAGTGGATGAAGTTTTATTTGATCTAATTCACGAAGTTACTCATATCGTTTGTGGACATATTCCAGAGACAACAACTGAAGTTGATGAAAAACTTTGCAACGATGTTGCAACCGAAATAATTTATCCAAAATTATTTTTCGTTAAAAATGTCAAAATGACAGAACATCTAAAGCATTGTTCTAAATATCCGTATAACCAAGTTAAGGAGTGGATTAATTTAATTTTAAAAGATCTTGACTGGAGTGCAATGGGAATTGCTCTTGCTCTAGAGAGATATGAATACTTTGCTAAAAGCAATAATTCCTTTAAGAGATTAATGGGAATCAATGCTCAAATCAAAAAATTAACCCAAACTGTTGATCAAATGTATTTTGAAAATTTCAATACTGATAACTTTGAAGCGATGTTATCTTTCTTTAAAAGCGATATTTATAAAAGTAGAGATTTTTATAATGGTTTCATTGAATTAAAAAATGGAGCTATTTATGGGCATATCTCTCCTAGTCGCCTAGCGGAGATTCTTCGTATTAATAAAGGTGATGCAGATGAATTGGTAAAGAAGTGGGTCATGGAGGATTCCGAAGAAGTTGAGCACGAGGAGGGCCTTATCCATGACCAAGAACTCGAATGATGAGATACTTCTTGTTTGTGATTTAAACATTTTTATAATGGCGTACTTGTTTCATTCAGCAATCATGCTTAGCAGTGTGCCTTATCAGTTTGGAAAAATTTTTATCCATCAAACTGTTTATGATGAATTATCTGAATGGATGAGATCATCTGCAAAAATAAGTAAATTCGGGTCAGCACTGATTCAATCAATGTTAGATAAATGTGCGGAGCTTTCAATTGAAAAACCTATTTTAGCAGATAAAGAAGAACAAAAATATTTTTCACGAATTTCGAGAGTTGAAAGAGCATTATCTGTCGAACAAATAAGTACCGATACTTCTCGCCCTGACAAAATGTACCTTACTTTAGCTATGAAACTAGGTGCAAATTTGGCTACGCAAGAAAGAACTCTTAGAAATATATCGATCAAAACTATTGGAGAAAAAAGATTGTTTTCATTTTTTGATATGGTTGTAGATCGATATAAATCAAACCATTTGAGTAAGGTCGAAATAGAGGAAAGTTTAGATAACTTGAAATTTTATGATGAAAATTTTATTTCAGGAAACCGTAAGCTTATAAATGAATTAATTAACAAAGGTAACTCGAATTGATTTGAAGTTATTTTAAATGAATACTTGTTAGAAGGAGAGTATTTTGGGACAACACCGATATTATGTACCGAGTTTATCTGATAAAGCACTAGTAACGGCTTTCAAAAAGGCTTACTTGTATCTAAATGATCTAGGTAAGATTCCAAATAATCAACTTAAAGTCTCAATTACATCCTCTATTAGTCACCAGCCCTTTCAGGTTATCACAAGTGCATCTTGGGATAGTTCAGATGTTGACATACTTTCAAAGTCTGGAAATGTTCTAATCACGAATATTAGTTTAAATTTTTCAAATTTTTCATTTTCATATAACAGAACGCCACCACAAAACGAAACAAATGGAAGCTTAGGAATTGTACACGTTACAATTTCAGGCGCTATTGTAATTGATTTATCAGAAACTGAAAAGTTGAATGCAATATTGTCTAAGGGGCTACTGCTAGGACAAGCAGGCGAACAAAATAATTTGATTGAGTCTCATTCTACATTACTTTCTGAAATGCAGTCATTAGCTATCAAAGTTCAAGAGGATACTTCCGACTTTAGGAACAAGCTAGAAGCTGAATTTATTGATAAATTTAAAAAGGTCGAAGCGGAAAAAGATGAAAAAATAACAGAGATTCAAGAAGTATATAAGAGAAAAACAGAAGCATTAGATGCTCGAATTAAAGAATTGGATGATAGAGCAAATACTCATGCAAGGCGAGAAATTAGAAAAGAGATAAATACAAAAATAAAAAACAGGATTGATAATTTTAAACCTTCAAAAGAAGTTAATAATCTTAGGTGGCCCCTACATATAGCTTATGTTTTACTGATTTTGTCATCTGGATATGGACTTTTTTTCTTTTCTCATGAGTTTTTAGCATTGCTAGAGAAAGATAAAATAGCGACAAGCAATGTCGCTATTGTTCTAGCATTAATAAAGCCTCTTACATTTACAGGAATATTTTCAAGCGGATTTATTTTCTATATCAAATGGCTTAACTATTGGTTTGAAAAAAATTCTTCTGAAGAATCAATGCTAAGGAAGTATCAGTTAGATGTTGAACGATCGAGTTGGATAGTAGAAACGGTCTTAGAGAGTGTTGGTCAACATAAACAAGAGTTACCTAAAGAATTAATCCTAAGCTTTTCAAATAATCTTTTTCAAATAAATGAGGATTCAAGACCTAATGTTGAACACCCAATTGATCAATTAGCTTCAGCTATTTTAGGATCTGCTTCTAGTGCGAAAGTTAAGGTGGGAGATACAATGTTAGAACTTGATCGAAAATCGATGAAAGAGTTAAGTAAAACTAGTTAAAGTTTGATAGAAAAGGGCAATGGAATGAGTACAGAAGAAGAATTAAAAATACAAAATGATACACTTGTGAAGTTAAGTGACAAAGTTTCAGAAGTTGAGTTTGCAATATCAAGACTCCCCAATCTTAATCAAGTAGAGGACATAAAAAGTGAAATTAATAAATTAGTGCAGTTCAAGTCAGATCTTGATATTTTAAAAGGATACTTTTCAGAGGGAGGATTTTTCAAGAAGACAGGTTTGGTAGTGAAAGAATTTGAAAAAATTCAAAACGCATTTTCTGATATCTCTGATACTCCTGTTTTGCAAAGATTATCTGAGATAGAAAACATCCTCGGACGTTTAGAAGAAAAAATAAACAACCAAGAATCTATGATCACTAATCACCTTGAGCAATTATCTATTAAGATAAGCAGTGATCTTGAAAAAAATATTATCAAAATAATTGAAGATCATAAAAAGATAACTCATGAGGGAGTTGAAAATATAAATAAAATTGGGATTAAAGAATTGTTTAAAATGTTTTTAAAATAAAAGTTATTATTGTATTAGACTACCTAAAAAAATAGTTTTAAAATCCGAATAGAGAATACAATTAGCTCTTCAAGGAGCTACGAATTGTGTGTACGTAAGTAGATGCAGTTTAATCAATGTATTGGAAGTCGTTTAAAAATCGACTACAAGGTATTTGGCTATTTTGGCTACACTTGAAAAAAATCAGCAATGATAATCGAGTGTTACAGGCCGGAGGCCACCTCCACCAATGACAGTAGCGAACCGCTGGACGAACTCTGTTATTGTAAATGGTTAATAATACAGAAAAAACAAAAGTTCGTTTAGCAATTCACCACTATGACCAGCCCAATTCGGTCGACTTTACAATTAAATCCAGTAATTTGCGTCCTTTTAAGTTTTCTAACGTCTATATCTCTGAAAGATACAATTCAGATTTGGAGGAAATTTATGTCAGGACTTAAAGACAAAATAGGAGTGTTGTTACCGACACAAATACAAAAATCACACAGTCCCATTTTTGCGTCTATTCGAAAGTAATGTGACGAATTTTCGTCACAACATTTTTACAGTTTTATGGACTACAAACCGAAATAGCGTTATAATATTTTTTAACACTCTACGAGTTCAAACCTGTCTACAGTTGTCTGAGCCTGTCTAGAGATTTTGGTGCTGTGGCTATTTTGGCTACCTTTTGAAATTTTTGTTAATGAAATTAAAAGGTTATGAAGTTTCCACCACTATTGCGTATAAAATCAACATCTTATGATTAAAAACCACGTCCGAATCGGACGTGGTGGACGCTTTTAATAAATTTTCAAATAACGATAAGACTCCTGTTAAGGAGGAGTTAATGGGATATTATGTAAAAAAACTTGTAAATAAACGAGCAGAGCCAAAATGGAAAATTCAGTTCGTATCGTACAAAAAAGAACACATTAAAAAGCTTACTAGCACTAAATCTAAAAAACCAAAAAAGACATGGGATATTGATAAAGACAGATGGAAATCTTTAGGATTTTATAAATATATGAGTGTTGATGAAGCTAGATGTAGATGTAAGCAGATTAATATTCAGATCGAACTTAAAAGACAAGAAGAATATTTTATACAGCAACAATTCAAAGAAAAAGAGTTTCAAAAAAGATTTGACTCTATTATGCCCGAAGAGTTTGTTAATGAATTTGAAAAAAGATTTTTATACAGAAGAGATCACGGACTAAATGATAATAAAAGATCAATTTCTAAACCAAGATCGGTATGGAAAGCAGCACGAAAAATGATTGTATCAGTCGGACTTGAACCATCGGATTGGTTTTATTCACACTATGATCTTTACGATTATTTGTATCAAAAAAAATATAGTATCAGATATGGTTATGCAATTTTAAAGATGGCGAACTTATGGGGATTCTTTTTTTGTAAAAAAATAGGAAGAGCTTTTCTTGCAGTACCTCCTCCAAGAGGCTATGAAAGACAAAGACTTGTTGAGTGTTATTATTCCAAACCTGTAAAGGGTAGGAGGGCTTCTAAACCAATTGCTCCTGATATACTTAATAATGAAAAAGGTAAAATGTTAGAGGGGAATTTTAATTGGTTATTTTTAACAGTATGGTTTGGTTTAAGACCCAAAGAAGTAGACAACTTAAAAAATAAAGAACTTTGGAAAATAGAAAATTGTCTAAATGGCCTCACCATACTTTGGATTTTTCAAACAAAGTTAATCGCTTTACCAAGAGATGAACGATGGAAACCGATCCCTATACTTTACGATGAACAGAGATTTGCTTTAAGAATTATTGAAGGAGAAAATATTAAAAGACCATTAGTAAAAACTGTTCATAGGTATTTTGGTGATGAAGTAGATTTGTACGGTGGAAGAAAAGGATTTACTGACTTAATGCTTTCCAAGGGACACGGAATTGAAAATATTAGTACTTGGATGGGACATTCAACTTTAGATCGAACATGGAGAAGCTATAAGCAAAGAACAAAGTTTCATTTAATCGATTATGCTGCCTGATAATTGAATTAAGTATATATTTTGAGTAGTTGGAAATTTAATTTCAAGAATGATAATGGTTAGAATTATACCTACTTAAGACAAAGCAAAACTTTTTGCTTAAATATAAATAACTCTAAATACTTAACTTTGTAATTTCAGGTATATATAGATTTGATGCTTTAAGCATACGTAACTTGAATCTGATCTTAATGTTTATTTCAGAAAACCAAGAAGCTTTCATATCTAATAATCATCAATGAAAAGATGGAATATTGGCACATCTTACATAGATAAGTCATGGAAACCTCAAGCTGTTATTACAACATTCTGAGACATTGACAGGTATACCTTACTGTGGTATACTTGTTTTGTTTTCATGGAGGGAAACTAAAATTGGAAATAGTAAGTTACGGCAACAAAGAAACAAAAGAGTTTGACCTAAAGGGCAAGCTTGGTAAACGAGTAAAGTGGGCCAGTGTTGCTAATATCGCGAGGAGAAAGTTAGATATCTTAATCTATGGAGTAAGATTAGCTGACTTTAAAGTTCCTCCAAACAATAAATTTGAATGGCTAAAGGGAGACTTAAAAGGATTTGCTTCCATAAGAATAAATGATCAATGGAGGATAATTTTTAAGGTGAATAAAGAAAATCAACTTGAAGAGGTTGAAATTATTGATTATCACAAATAAGGATAACTTATGAAAAGAATGAGAAAACCTACAACTCCAGGAGAAATGCTTAAAGAAGAATTCTTGGCACCTCTTGACCTTACACAACGTCAATTCGCAGATCATTTAAATGTAGAAGTTAAAACAATTAATCGCCTAGTTAATGATAAGACATCTATAACGCCACTTATGGCTTTAAAATTATCAGCAGCACTGGGAACAACTCCTGAATTTTGGTTAAACCTACAGAGTGCGACTGACTTATGGGAAACTCAAAACTCTAACGTAGAACTTCCTGAGAGAATTTCTGCCTAACTTGAAAGATTTCCTGAAACAAAATACTCCGAAACAGGCAAAATATTGGCTAACCAAGCTGGATTATCCCTGAGTATATAGAACTTAAAAACCAAACATAGAATCTCTAAGTTACTTATATCTAATGGGACATCTTTTATAGAAAATGATTTCGTCGAAAATGTGGTTTATCTCTCTTCATCACTTTATTATTCAAACGACAACTTTCCAGTCACACACCATGTATCCAGTATATAAATTTTACACCGTTTATACACAAAGCAAAAATATCTGATAAAGTAAATTTATTAAATTAAACTTAAATCAAATTCGAGGGAATCATGAAACGAATTTTTCTTATCATATTATCAATTTTATCTTTACAGCCTTTTGCGTCTACTGGTGAGCTTGCAGGAAAATATGTTGGAGAATTAAGAAATGGTTCAGAATGTGTCGTTAATTTAAAGCTTGAATCAGATATTATTGGAATAGGCTACAATGACGAATATTTTAATATGAGAATAAAACGGAGTGAACTAGAGGAAGCTTTAAGGAAAGATCCGACAACCGCAACTTTCAAAAGATCAGCCGATTTTTCGAGCGCTAAAGTAACTTTGTACTTAGAAAGAGGTAAGCTGAAAGAAGCTGATATGAAAATTTCATTTTTACCTTCTTTTTCAAAACGTTGTTATAACTTAGAAAGAATTTAAATTTATACAAAATCGAGTACGTCACCTTTTTCAGGTTTTTTATTTGAGTTAAAGAACTCTTTGAAAGAAATTCTTCTCTGTAAACCTCTTCAATATTATGGAATTGACAATATACTTCCTGATGATCGAGAAACAACTTAATATTTCTAGTTCTTTCAAACTGAAAGTAACACCCGACTAAGAACTTCTTAATATGTTGTTTTAATGGCTACTAAAAAGCTATTTTAGCTACTCGACTATCTATTATACAAATGAGAAAATATATTCATGAATAAAAACTTCAACTTGCCAAAAGAAATACTAGGAGAGAATTTATCGTTAAGGTGTCATTCTGTTTCACTAGCTCAAACAATGTTTGATTACATAGATAAAGATAGAGAAAGGTTAAGAAAATTCCTCCCTTGGGTTGACCATATAAGCTGTGTTGAACACGAGAAAGAACATATTGAAAGATGTTTGGAGAACTGGGAAAACAAAACAAGCTTTGCTTATGGTTTGTATAACCGTGAAGACATTTATATGGGAAATATTTCTATATTTGATTTCGGAAAAAGTGGATTTTATAAATGTGAAATAGGCTACTGGATTCTTGGTGACTTTGAAGGTCATGGGTATATGTCAAAAGCTATAAAGCTTTTAGAAGAAGTATTATTTATAAGAGGTATGCATCGGATACAGATTCGTTGCTCTACAGAAAATCTAAGATCGGCCAATATCCCAAAGGCAAACAGCTATAAACTGGATGGTACTCAACGTGAGACGATTTATGCGAATGAAAAATTTCATGATCTTCTAATCTTCTCTAAGTTGAGTACAGATTAATATGAATCATTTGTCACCAGAAGAAGAAAGTCGTCCATGGGAGGCTCTAACACCACATGAAACATTAGGTTTATTAAGCAAACTTGAGTGTAAATGGTGGATTGCTGGTGGATATGCAATTGAATACTTCGTAGGAAAACAATATCGAGAGCATGAAGATATTGATATTTTAATTCAGCGTAGAGATCTTTTAAAACTTAAAAGTACTTTATCTAAATGGCAATTATATGCCAGCGATCCACCTGGAAAGTTACGCTTTTGGGATCAAGAAGAGATCTTACCTAATCATGTTCACGACATATGGGGAAGAAAAAGCTCAAGTGATCCTTGGGCAGTTCAATTTATGATTAATGACTCTAAAGAAGATAGTTTCCTATATAAGCGCAATCATTCAATTACTTTTAATATAGAGAAATTTACTCACAAATCTAAAGATGGATTACTATATTTAGCGCCCGAGCTTCAGCTTCTACACAAAGCAAAAGGACTTCGAGATAAAGATCATCTTGACTTTGATAAGTGCTTACCATTGTTAAGTAAGGAATCATTGTCTTGGCTTAAAGAGATGATTATTGAATGTTATGGTAGTGAACACATCTGGCTTAATAGAATTAATGGATAAGATATGAAGCGAGTTTTAATTATTGGAAATAGTGGATCAGGAAAAACGTGGCTTTCAAAAAAGTTATCAGAAGGACTTAACTATAAAATAATTCACTTTGATGAACACTTCTGGGAGCCCGGTGGTTTTAATAAAAAACGTGAAAGATCTATTGTCCTTAAAGAAATTGAGAAACTATCCCAAGAAGAAAGCTGGATCATGGAAGGAGTTTTTGGTGACCTTGCTGAAGTCGCACTAGCAAATGCCACTAGTTTAATTTTTCTAGATAAGCAGTGGACCGAATGTGAACAAGCATTGCTTAATAGAGGATCTAAATCATCATTTCAACTTGATAAAGAAACTGCTGAGAAAAACTTCAATGAACTGCTAGTCTGGGCCAAAGCTTATTATAAGCGTGAGAGTAAAACATCTTTGCTTTGGCATAAACAGCTTTTTGATTCATTTCTCGGTGATAAGGCTATATTAAAAAATCGTCAAGAAATGACAGAGCTTCTTAATAACATAACAAATAAACAGAATTAAATAATACCCAAACCAAAATACCCCGAAATAAGCGAATAAATGGCTATTCAATTCGAGTTTTTTACATATACCTGAGATAGTAAAACATAGTTTAAAGCTGACATTACCTCAATAATTTGAAACTATATTAATAATGAATAAAACAAAAATGATAATTATTTCTGGTCTTCCTTGTACAGGTAAAACAACTATAGGCCGTAAATTATCGTTAAAATATAATTTACCTTTTATAAGCAAAGATGATGTTAAGGAGTCTTTATTTGATAGCTTGGGTTGGAAAGATAGAGAGTGGTCTAGAAAACTTGGCTTGGCTACTTACCCAATCCTTTATTACTTTATTGAAGCACAACTAAAGGCAGGAAGATCTTTTATTATTGAAAGTAATTTTGACCCCAGGTTTGACAACGATAACTTTATGAAACTTAAAGAGAGCTATAAATTTGATTCTCTAGTGATTCAGTGTCGTACTGAAGGCAAAATTCTCTTGGATAGGTTTATCAAAAGGTCTAACTCTGGCCAAAGGCATGAAGGTCACAGAGATCATTTAAATACTGATGAATTTAGAGACAAGCTTCTAGCTGGTGATCTTGAAGTTTTAGATGTTGGAGGAGAGGTCATCAATCTTGACACTACCGATATTCAAAATATTTCCATGGACAACATATGGTCTTGTTTAGATCGTTTATTGCGAAATAACTCCAAAACTGACAAACACGGTTAGAACTTGAGTAATGGCTAACCAAACTGGATTATTTTAAATTGCCACACCCAACGTAAATGCATAAAGATTAAACTCCAATAGTGTTCATTCAATCGAAAGTAACTTGACGAATTTTCGTCACAACATTTTTACAGTTTCATGGACTACAAACCAAAATAGCGTTATAATATTTTTCAACACTCTACGAGTTCAAACCTGTCTGCAGTTGTCTGTGCTTGTCTAGAGATTTGGGTGCTGTGGCTATTTTGGCTACCTTTTAAATTTTTTGTTAATGAAATTAAAAGGTTAGAACAGTAACGAAGTCTCCACCAATGCGATGCATTAAAAACGTATAAGAGATTAAATATGCTTATACGTTTTTAGTAATTTAGATGTATCGTAAATTTGGCAGAGCCGACTCTTACAAATTACTATTTATCAGCGATTGGGTTTCATTAATATCACCAGTGTAAAAGTAAACTACAAAAAATATTAATTGCATGTGAAAAATATGGAAGTGAATGCAAAAAAAATAGTGTCATTGATTGGAAAGTTAAAAAATGACGGAATGAGGAAGATGTTAATGATGTCAAAGATTAATCAACTAAGTTCAAGTACTGACCAGAAACACGCAGATCATATTTATGGTGAATTTTCTAGTCATCTTGCTCATTTAATTAAAATGAATAAATTGGGAACCACTTATAAAGAATATTATTATCCAATGGTCAAAAAGTCATGGATTCAAAATGTAACAAAAAATAAAACCACACAAAATCCATATGCTAAAAATATGCGATCTTGTGGATCTGTAAAATCGTAAACAATTTGTTAATTTACAGAGCTGGCTGTTAACCGGGAAAGTATTTAAGCTCTCCCGGTGATTTTATAAACATAAATATTAAAATTTAAAATTAAGACCTGCTCCACATTTTCCATCTCTTCTTACTCCAAAGTTACCAGAGCAGTTTGCTTCAAGGTAAGTACTTTGGTTCAACCGGTATTGGACTTTTGCACCATAACCAAATGGATCTTGATTTGACCCTGTTACATTTCCTTCAATTTCTTTAAGTTTGGCTTCATTTAATTCGCCTTCTATTTCAACTTCATATCGGCCACCATTCATTCGGATGTTGTAATCTATTCCAGTTGAGGTTACAGATATATCAGCGCTGGATACATCTTTTGGTCTTTCTTCATTATCTTTGTAAGATTCTTTTGATTTTCTAAATAATCTTTAAGGTTTGTTTTTGGTACTTCAAATCCGATGTATTTTACAACTCTTATTGCTTTAACTTATTCTCATCTTGAATGGGGAAATTCTCAACAATCAATTCAATATGCTAAGAATATATTTGTAGCTGTTCCTCTTTCATTACTATTTTTATTAGCTCAAAAATTGAATATAGGTTTTTGGACATGTTATTCAAGTGGAATAGTTTTACTTGGTGTAGGCTACTTTGTTCACTCTTATCTGTTTAAACTTGTTTTATAGATTAAGTTTTTAGAAGAATGGTTTTTTGAATAACTACTTGTTAATAATATGCATTGACTCTTTAATGATAGAAAAAGACGATCGTAAGAATAGTGTTGCGAGTATTAATCCAATCATTATATCAGGCCATTTACTATTAAAATACGAGACACATATAGCTGCAGTGATAACTCCAATATTAGCAATTATATCATTTCTAGAACAAATCCAAGTTGATCGCATATTTATATCATCTTCTTTGTGTTTCAATAACAGAGCCAGACAGGTTATGTTTGCAATAAGAGCCATAGTACCGATATATCCCATTGTATTGGTAATAGGTAGTATATCAGAGAACATTTTATTAGTAGCTTCATAAAAAACAAATAAACCAAAGATAGAAATTAAAAGACCTTTTAAAAGTGCAGCATATGCTTTCCATTTTTGATTTTTATTAATCACATATAAGCTAAAGGCATATACCGTAGCATCGCCTAGCATGTCAAGAGAGTCAGCAAGAAGGGCTGTTGATTTTGATAAAATACCAAATGTGAACTCGACGAAAAACATCACGGCATTAATAACTAAAACAATGATTAATACAATTCTTTGTTTATTTCTTAAAAGTGCAAGTTCTTCACTTTTACTTTCACAACAACTTGTCATATTATTGATTCTCCAAAATATTGTTATTTATTATTTAATTCATTTTCAATAGCTTCTTGTAAATATGTAATACCAAATCTTTCTAAAGCTTTTCCATTTACAAAAAAGGTAGGGGTTTGTCTGACTTTTAATTCTTTCAGGTCGGAAAGATCTTGTTCAATATTTTTTTGAATATTAGGATCTTTCATATCTTCTTTCAGTTGATCTATATTTATGCCAACTTCAGGGAGATATTCAAAAATCAGGTTTGGTTGAGGATTATGATGATTTCCCCAACGAGGTTGATATCTAAAAAGTAACTCCAGAGACTCCCAATACTTGTCTTGCTTACGAGTTGCTTCTAGTGCTTTGATTGCTATCATTGAATTTTTATGAAAAGCTGCGTATCTAACAACTAACTGAACTTTGTCTTTGTAATTTTTAAGTAGATTTTTTACTTGTGGATAAAAAGCACTACAACTCTCACATTCAGGATCAAGAAATTCAATTATGAAAACTTTAGCATCATTGTTTCCAAGCCTAGGTGAGTATGGCCTAATAAAAAGATCTGAATTTTCTTGGGCCAAGAATCCCAATCGTTGGTTTTCGTAGTTTCTGTACATGCTTGTTGCTGCAAAAAATATAAGAACAAGTACAATTGCAGAACCAATGAATACTATTTGTTTATTTTTCATGATTAGATCTCCGGTACAATATTATTAACATGCTAAATAGCAAGGAAAATGAAACGAATGAAAGCATAGGGATTGTAACAAACCCAAACCAGTCAATAAATACAGTGGAACAAGAAACACCTTCGAGGCAAGGTGATGCACTCTCTGGAATAATTTCGAAGTGTAGTAAATTATGATAAAGGGCCATGATCCATCCGATTGTAACTAGAGGTAATGAAAAACTAATAGTATATTTCGTTGGCTGGTATGCGCCGACTAAGAAAATTAAGACTAGAGGATACATTGCAATCCTTTGATACCAACAAAGGACACAAGGAGGAAATTCCATTACTTCACTAAAAAATAAGCTACCCATCATTGAAATACATGCAAGTATCCAACAGCTAAAGATTAGCCTCCACTCGGTCTTTGATCTTATATCTTCAATCATTTAAATTACCTCAACAAGAGTATTACCTTTTTGTAAAAGTTGATACTCACATTTTCTCGGAATTATTAATGTAATTATTCTGAAACTGTAAATTTCGTTAATGCATATTTTATATTTTTAATTTCAGATCCATCATCTTCTTCTATTACTTTTTCTAAATCAACAAGGTTACAGTTATCATTGAGAACAATCTTTCTTCCGAACAACCATTTGTCTTTTACATAACCACAGTTAATATTTAATGCACCATTGTCATAGATTACTTCATCTGCGTTATTTAAACTAAGGTTTGGTATAACTATTCTTTCTGACGTCACTCTACATTTTTTTGTGGTCATTGTTCCTCGATAGGCTGCGCATCCCCTGAATCCACGTTTACTCTTTCTTGTTGTTACTAAAGCATATATTTTATCAGCTTTGTTAATGCGTAAAAATGATCGAACACTTGTTCTCGGCTTTAGTTTGATTTTAGAAATAAGTTCTGACTCAGTTGCAAAAACTGATAGGGTAAGACCTAAAAAAATAATTGTTAATGTAAGTTTCATGCAATCTCCTTTGAAATTTGTTTATTTATTTAAATTAATATGTAAATCATATTAAAGTACTTCTTCTCCATTTTTCCCATCTCGAATTCTTATAGCGTCCACAATACTTGTGATAAAAATTTTACCATCGCCTTTCATCCCAGTATGTGCAGCTTTTTGAATTGCTTTAACTGTTTCGTCAACAACCTCATCCTTACAGAAAATTTCAATACAAATACTTGGGATGAGTGAATTAGTCTCATAGGTAATGGTATTATCAACATTAATTGCTTTACCTTTTCCAAAACCAAGAGTTTCATAAGAACTAATGCCACCTATTCCTCCATGTGAGCTAATTTTATTAAGTTCTGTAACTACAGAGTTAAATTTATGTTTTTTAAAATATGCTTTAATCTTTTTCATCTATTAATTCCTTTTTATACAGTTATCGTTCTGTTTTTATGTTCTGGTTGCATATAATTTATAAATAATCGATAAAGACTTGGAAGAACAATCAGAGTAAGTAGGGATGCTGTTAAGATTCCTCCGACAACAACTGTGGCCAAGGGTTTTTGCACTTCTGCCCCTAAACCTGCTGAGAACATCATTGGAAAAAAACCGAAAATATCTGTTAAAGCAGTCATTAGAACAGGTCTTAGACGTGATATCGCTCCTTGTTTAACAACGTCATCTGCACTTAATCCATCTGCATATAATTGATTAAAGTAGGACACAAGAACAACTCCATTTAATATACTTATTCCCGAAAGGGCAATGAAGCCAACTCCAGCGGAGATGCTAAAAGGAAGATTCATGATGTTTAAGAATACTACTCCACCAATTAAGGCCATAGGTGCACAAAGAAATATCAATGAAACTTGTGCAAAGTTTTTAAAGGCAGCATAAAGCATCGCTATGATGATTAGGAGTGCAAAAGGTACAAGAATTGCTAAACGTTTTTTAGCATTTTGAAGGTTTTTAAAACTCCCTCCCCATTCAACATAATATCCCTCAGGTAATTTTAGCTTTTCATCTGATAATTTTTTGGCTTTATTTACAAAAGATTCAACATCTCTTGTATTAGGGTTGATTAAAACAGCAACCCTTCTTTGTGAGTTTTCACGAGCAACTGAAGAAAAGGTTTCGACATATTCGATATTTGCAACATCTTCTATTGGTACTGTATAGCCTTCCGATATTCCTATAGGTAGCTTCCTTACTGTTTCAATATCTTTACGTTCATCTTCAGAAAGTCTCGTTATAATAGGGTATTGTCTAACTCCTTCATAAACACTGCCTACATTTTTACCACCAATTGCAGTAGCGATTGCATCAAGAACAGGTCGACTAGTAACACCTAATTGTGACAAAGCTTCATTTTTTGGGGCATATTGTAACATTGGAGACTTGCCTTTGGATTCTGACTCAACTTCGCCAGCGCCATCTACTGTTTCTATTATCTCAGCTAATTCTTTTGAGTAATAAATTAGTTTATCAAGATCATCACCATAAATTTTTGCGGCCACAGCCGATTTCGTACCTTCTAGTAGTTCATTAAATCTTAGCTCGACAGGTTGAGTAAACATTAAAACTTGGCCAGGTATATGAAGGTCTAGTTTTGTTCTAACTGCATCCATTAAATCATTTTTATTTTTTATACTCGAATTTTCAGGCCAATCATCTTTATCTTTTAACATAATATATGAATCGGAGATATTAACTCCCATTGGATCACTCGCAACTTCGGCGGCACCTGTCCTTGCAAAAGAAAGCTTTACCTGTGGAAATGTTAAAATAACTTCTTCAGACTTTCTTTGCATTAACACCGAATTTTCAGTACTTATATTCGCAGGTCGAATAAATTGTATAGCAAAGTCACCTTCATCAAGTTTAGGAACAAATTCAGCCCCCATTCTTGAAAATAAAAAGACTCCAAGTACAATTGAACTTAATCCAATTCCAAGGATTATTTTTTGATATCTTAATGCGATTGTAATTGTAGGTCGAAATAATCTATCAGCAATACGCATTAACAATGGAGGCTTATCGCTCATTGTTCCACTAAAAAAAGTTGCGGCAAGTGCAGGCACAATTGTGAATGAAATTAGTGCTGCTGATGCTAGCGCCATAATAAACGTTGTTGCCACGGGTTTAAACATTTTCCCTTCTACTCCAGTCAAAGCAAAAAGGGGTATAAAAACAACGATTACAATTATTTGTCCAAATCCTGCTGCTTTTCGTATTTCCTTGGTAGATTGTTTTACAACTTCGATAATTTCTTTTCTACTTAATTTTCGTCCAAGCTTTTTTCCTTGAGTTTGTAAGCGATGAACACAGTTTTCAATTACAATAACTGATCCATCAACAATTATTCCAAAATCAAGTGCTCCTAAACTCATTAGGTTTCCCGAAATGTTTTGCCATTTCATCAAAATAAATGTTGCTAGGAGTGCAATAGGGATTGTAATTGAGGTAATAATGGCTGCGGTGAAATTTCCTACTAATAATAAAAGAAACACAATTACCAGTAGTGCCCCAAATATCAAGTTATGCTCAACAGTTCCAAGTGTCGCATTAACCATAGTCGAACGATCATAAAGAGTTCGTAGTTTTACCCATTTTGGAAGGTCTTTTTTAATGTGTTCGAGTTTTTTTGACACTTTAATCGCAACTTCTCGACTGTTTGCTCCTAGGAGCATGAAAGCTGTTCCTACTATTGACTCGTGCCCATCGACTGTTGCTGCACCTGTTCTAATTTGTTTGTCAAATTTAACGGTGGCGATATCTTTTATTCGGATTATTTTATATGAACTAAGTTTTTTAACAACAACATTTTCAATATCCTTGATTCCTTTTAAAAGACCAAGTCCTCTGACCAATAACTGCTCTCCAGTCTGTTGTATATAGCCTCCACCAACATTGATATTGGTTTCTTCTATAGCCTTTTCAATATCTTCAAAGTGTAGTCCATAGTTTGCTAATTTTTTTATATTAGGTTGGATAAAATATTGTTTCTCATATCCACCTATTGTATTAACTTCTGTAACACCTTTTACTGTTAATAATCTTGGTTTAATGAACCAATCTTGTATTGATCGTAATTCCATAAGTTGTAATAGTCGTTTTTCCGGATCAGTCGCAACATCTACTGCCTCAATAGAATAATGAAATATTTCACCAAGGCCTGTGCTTATTGGCCCCATCTCGGGTGTGTTTCCTGCAGGAAGTTCAAGATTTTGTAGTTTTTCAGAAACAAGTTGCCTAGCTTTGTAAATTTCAAAATCTTCTTGAAAAATAACTGTTACTTGTGAAATTCCATACCTAGATACTGAACGAATACTTTCTACCCCAGGAATACCATTCATCGAGTACTCAATAGGAAAAGTTATCATTCGTTCAATTTCTTCCGGAACGAGTCCCTTAACAGGGGTATTAATTTGAACCTGAGTATTTGTTATATCAGGAACAGCATCAATAGAAAGTTCTTGAAATGATTTTATACCTATGGCCATTAATAAAAATGTTGCCAGAAATATAAAAAGTCTATTATCTACAGAGAAATCAATAATTTTATTTATCATTTAATTGACCTTATTCTAGTGGGAATGTCCATAGTTGGAATTGTCAGTTGAGTAAACATCGGTAACTCTTAACAAGCCCAATCCATTAACTACTACCTGATCTCCAAAATCGACACCTTTAACTTTAATTTTGTAACCGTTGCTTGTCTTTTTTAAAATTTTTGCAGAAAGAAATTTAAAATAACCTGCTCTAAATCGGTATATACCTTTTTCGCTTTTAGAGGTTACTAAAGTAGTTTTAGCCACATTGAATGTATCCCCATCAACTGTTTTTAATTTAATATCTAAGGTTTTTATAGCTTCTTTTGATAGTTTAAACCCTTTAAGTTTATCTACCTTAAGAATAGCTTTTCCTTTTCCAATAGCTTTTCCTCCACCTTCTTCATCATGGCCTTCATGGCTTTCTTTATTTGCATCTTTATGTTCGTCTTTATCTTCATGTTTTGCATGGTCATGCTTGTCTTCATCTTTATGATCGACTTTATCTTCATGTTTTGCGTGATCATGCTTGTCTTCATATTTATGCTCGTCTTTATCTTCATGTTTTGCGTGATCATGTTTGTCTGCATCTTTATGTTCGTCTTTATCTTCATGTTTTGCGTGATCATGCTTGTCTTCAGTATTCTTTTTATGACTTTTGGTTTCTAATTGGTCATGACCAGAATGATTGTCTTGTGCTAAAACAATTTTTGAAATAAAAAATGAACAAACTATTCCAAGAATCACCTTTTTAAAGTACATTTGATACCTCCTGAGAATAATAATTACTACAATCTGTTTTTGAAAATGCATCCACGCCGAGCAATTCTTTTATTTTGTTGATAGTGTTTTTTGAACTATTCATATATTTCGAAAAAGAAAGAGGGCATACATTAAAAGGGCCATCCATACATTGTTTATTGATATTACTTAAATTCGTTTCTGAAACAAAAAGTACTGAACAAACAGATGCAAGATATTCAGATTTTAATAGAGTTTTTATCATTCTTTTTTTCGATGAACGTTTATTTAACAACTGAAGAAATACTTGCTGTCCTTGATCAATAAAGTCTGAATATGACTTCAATAAAACAAGGTTTTCTGAGTTTAAATTGGGGAAATCTTTAGATGCGAGTAGTTTTGTTTTACTTTCCTGTATATTCTTTAAAATTGAAGCAAGATTTTTCTCATCCTTCGTACAAGAGATAGTCAATAAACCTATAGCAACTAATAAAAATATTTTAATTCGCATCATCTTCTCCTATTTGTAACGAAGGCCCATTTGCGTAGTCTCCACTAAATGTCATTCTTTTAATTTTTTCTTCCAAATCATTGAAACGAAATTTATATGATAAAAGTAAAACTTTCGAGGCGTATAAATTGTCCATGATTTCCATCATTTCTAAAGCGTCAATAGCTCCTCCTATGGATATATAACTCATCATTGATTCGTAATTAGATTTAGCTAGGGCAACTCTTTCTTGCGTTAAGTTAAAATTTGCAATTAATGAGTTATATTCTTTAACAAGTACATTTACTTGTCTTTTTAAAGTTTCAATCGTTGCTTTTAATTGAGTTTTAAGAATCCGTCCTTCAGACTTTGCGATATTAACACTTGAACCAAGTCCAAATCCAAGGCCATCTTGAATAGGGATATTGTTGAATGTTCCACTTCCTTCTCCGAGAGAATAACTGGATGTTCCTAAAATACTAAATTTGATCTGGCCTCTAACTTTGGATAGAGAGTTAAGTAGATGCTCATATTGATAAACCTCAGGAGAAGCATCAATTACTTTAAAAATAATTTTAGAAAACTCAACTTCTTTTGCATTTGAAATATTTGGTAAACTTGGCCCAATTAACAGAACGTCCTCTTCATTACTTATACCTGTTAAATATTGGAGTTGCTTTGTTTCTGAATACGTTAAGTTTTTTAAGTTTCTATTATCTTCAATAAGTGCTAAATATCGGTCTTGTATTAAATTATAAGCAAATAAATTATCGCGTCCAAAAATATGACGAACTTTTGCAATTTCTAGAATTTCTTTATAATTTGAAATGTTTTCCTCAATAGTCTTCATCAATGCTTGGTCACGATAGACGCTCATAAATAATAGTTTTGCTATGTTAACCTCATTTGCCCATAAAGCACGATATTGTTCAACCTGAGCTTTATAAAAATATTTGGACTGTCCAAGTTTGAACCAATTGGCTGGAACAAGGAAAGGAGCTACATCTTGAATGATATCGCCGAGAGAAAGTGGATCAATTAAAACTGCGGGAAGTTTTAAAATATTCCACAAATTTAATTTTGGTAATAAGTTCGCTCGTGAAAATTTAATTGTTTCTTTCTTTTGATAAACTTTTTCAGCATTTTCAATTAAAAGAAAATTTTCCTTTGATACTTTATTTACAATATCTTCAATTCTAAGTTCTATTTGACTTGCGAATGAATTTACTGAAATTATTGTTATAAATAATAATATATATTTTTTCATTATTAATTCCTTGATAGAGAAAAATTGTATATTTCAGCATTAGTGCTAGAACGTAATATGCCTTTAAAGCTTCTTACGAAGTCAATTTTGCCATCCCTTATTGAGTTCGCAATATTTTGACTTTCAGCTTTGATATTTACTTCATCATCATTATTTGAAAGAAACATTCGATATGTATTTGAACAGTTTTCTGAAATCAGATTTAAAATACCTTTTTTAAAGTCTGGTTTTACATTCTCTAATACACAGCCTACAGCCGAACGTTGAGCTTCTGGATTCCATTGCATGATCTGAATATTTAGATTTAGATTTTGAAGTTCATATTCTAATTCAGCAATTGTTCTTGTTCTATTAATTTCATAATCTGGAATAGTCGATGTGATCATTAATCGAATCATATACGATGATTCTTTTACCAAAAACTGGCCTTCAAATTCACCTTCTATAGCACTGATGAAAGATCTTCTCTTGCTTAAATCTCCTGCTAAACGTGCAGACCACATTTCACGATTCTCGTTATCGGCCTTAATTGCTTCTTGTGTTTGAATATTCGTTTGTTCTTTCAATGCATCCTCGCCATTACCACAACTTGTTAAGGCAATTGCTAGTAAAAACAAAATTAATAAATTAGATTTCATAATCCCTCCTTATGAGATGAGTGTTATAGTTTCTTAGTACCTATTTCACCGTTAATTTTATATATATTCCATAAAGCTTCCACTGCACCTTGTTCGAAATCAAATCTTGTATTTGAAAATTCGATTAATTGCCTGTGTGACTCTATTACTAAAGATGTTGATATTATTCCTCTTCTAAATAGTGCTTCGATCTTTTGATGTTTTTTCTCTAACTCATTTTTATTAGCAATAGTTTTTAAAGAGTTTCTAAATTGGTTATATTTTGCTATCCAAGACTCCAAGTCCAACTTACTTTCACTCTCGACATTTTTTAGATGTATTTTAGCAGTTTGTATCTCTCTCGTTGCTTTTGCTTTTCCCCCTTTATTTGTATTAAAAAGAGGTAAGTCTATTGTTAAAGCTATTCCAAAAGTATTTGTATTACTGATATTTACTTTTTCAAAAGCATACGTTGGCCCAATTTGTAAATTAGAATAAGCATTAGAATTTTCAAGTTTAAGGTTAGCTTTCGCAAGATTTAGAGCGTACTTTGCAGCATTTAACTTTGCGTGTCCTTTATAGTTATACTTTGAAGTGAATTTCTCGCTAAGGTTTACATTATAAGGAAGAGCATTTAGTGGGATAATGCACTTAGTGCCTGTATAGAAGCTTAAGTGCTTGCTAAGATTTATTCGATCTGATTTTAGCCTTGAAATTTTTAACCTATAGTCACTTGTTGCCAGTTCTAGTGTTGCTCTTTCAACCTGTTGTTCAGGCGATAAGGACTGTCTTCTTCTGATCGTTTTTAAAATTTTAAGAAAGGCATTTAATGATTCTTCATAAAGAGGAATTAATTCATAAACTTGTCTTAAACGATGTAGCTTTAAGACAACATCAATAATTGTAACTTGGTTTTTGTGTTTTGAAATAGCCGTTTCAGTTTTAAGGATATTTCTTGCAACATCAATTCTTGAACTTCTTTTTCCTCCGAGTTCGAGAGTATGTTTTATTGAAACAGAAGCAGAAAACACACTTCCTTCAATAGAGTCACCAACTGAGCTGTCGGCGTCTAGTTCTGGATTAGGTACTTGTTTTGCCACCTCTATTGTTTTCTTTAAAACACTTATTTTACTATTATTTATAGAGATATTAGGGTGATTTTTCTTAACTAGGTCAAGAATATCGTTTGGTTTTTTAAAATCACAGTTTGCACTTGAATTTGTAATAACTGTAAATAGTATTGAAGCAAAAAAAATATTTTTCATCTGCAAAATTCCTTAAATGTTCTTAATGTTGACAAATTAATCCCTAATTTTTTTCTACTTAGTTCACAACTTCATGTAAAAAAGCTGTAACTAAAAGTTGTTTTGAAATAAAATTAGGAGAAGAGTGGTGGTCTAAGAGATGGTTCGATAAAAAGAGAAAGATATAAGTTTTTGTAATTCCAGTTATTCTTTTTTGTCTCTAGAATATTTATTTTTAAACTTATATTTTCGCTATTTGTTATTAGGTTATGAATACCAGAACAATGATGAACACAGTGATCATCGGTTTGATGACAGTCATTATCATGGCATTCGTTTATTATGTTTGCTTGGTTAGTCGTAACACTGGTTGTTTTATCTACAGAAGAGCTATATTCAATACCTGTGTTTCTTTCAGATGAAATATCCAATAATTCACTATAAAAATTAAAGCAAAAAGTTGTTAATATAAATATTGATAAAAGTTTATTAATCATAATTATACTTGATTTATATTAGATCGGTACTTATTGGTCAAGTACCGAAATCTTCCAGTTGTAAATTTTTCATTTTATTACTCACAAGGCTATTATAAAAATAACTACCTAAACATGTATATTATCGATAATTAGGATTAATTATTTATGACAAGTCATTGCATTCTGAAGTCACATTATTAAATTTTTACACAAAAAGTTGTCAAGTAATGTCCCTTCTAAACAGAAAAAGTACTTTGATATTCAGAGTATTAAACCCAACTACTTAATAATAAATGAAAAAATAATCAAAATGACAATTCTTTCTATTCTTCTTGACTAAAATTCCATTTAATTCATAATCATAAATAGTATGCTAAACAAACTAATATCCTTAATCGTTTTATTTGTCCTCTTCTTTGGCGTTTCCAATGAATCGACAATTGATGAATTTTCTAAATTTAAAAATGGTAAGGTATTGAGTTCTGCAATTATCCAATCTACCATCGTCCAAGATGATTGCAATGAATGCGAAGATAAAGGCTGTGATGAACAAGAGGGACATTGTTCACATCACTGTAATGGAATGCACAACCTAACAATAGTAAAAAGTAAAGTTAGCCTAAATAATGTATTGGTAAGAAATGTTAAAAGCTTTTGGCACTATACTCATTACTATAATTCACCAACACTAGACCCTTCTTTAAAACCTCCTACGTTGTCCTAATTAGACATTTAAATTTTTCAAAATACTAATTGTTTATGCAATTAGTACATTTAATCTAATCAGGAGTAAGAATGAAAATTATTTTAATGATAGTATTATCAATACTATTTGTGTCATGTGCACACCACCATAAAAGACCAAAACATCACCATCATGCCTATGAAAAGCAATGTGCCTATAGTGTTGCTCACGGTAATTTGGAAGTACAAGGAAGCAGTGAACATAAAATTGAGCATGGAGGCAAGACGTATTTCTTTTCGAGTTCAAGAAAAAAACAAGAGTTTTCTGAAAACTTAGAAAATAATATTAATGTTGCGAATAAAAACTGGTCTAGAATTAGAGACTCAAGATAAGAGAGGATTATATGAGATACAATTATATACGATATGTCTGTGCACTAATACTTCTAAATGTTTTACCAACAAGTGCATCAGAAGAGATACTTGCAAAAATTAATCTTGGATATCATGGTTCAATTAATAGTGAGATCAAAATCAACAATCATAATCGTTTTTATGCTTTAGTTTCGATCAAAAAACCGAGAGCTGGTCGGGTTTCTGGTTGTATATCAAAGAATTTTAGCTCGACAAGAAACTGTCGAGTTAAATCACAAAAGTTTCGAATCCATAACTTAAAGTTGACCTCTGAGAACAAAATTATATTTGAAAAAGGTAAAGTTAAAATAGATTGTGGAATAATTTCTAATGACTTCTTCGGCAGCTCTATTAAATTAAACGAAAAGTGTAAATTGTTGAGGGTTAATAAGACTATCAAAGAAGATGATGGTTTAGATATTAAGAAAGTTGAATATACATTTGTAAAATTTATAACCAAGGAATAGACTTAGGATAATGAAAGCCGTAATGAAGATTATTTTGCGGCTTTTTTTCTTCAATTGTTGTAACAGCAAAAGGCATCTCTTTCATAAGGAGAGCGAAGTGCTAGCAGCATTGGAGTCACATATTCGATCCTGGGCACCTTCAACATTCGATTTGGAAATGAAAACATTAGAAGTAATAGGACTGATATTACCAAGTATGGAAATTGTTGTTACCGATACAAATACGAAAAGCTTATAGTCCCATTATTACGTCTATTCGAAAGTAACGTGACGATTTTTTGTCACATCAATTTTACAGTTTCATAGACTACAAACCGAAATAGCGCTATAATACTTTTCAACACTCTACTAGTTCGAACCTGTCTACAGTTGTCTGCGCTTGTCTAGAGAATTTGGTGCTGTGGCTATTTTGGCTACCTTTTAAATTTTTTGTTAATGAAATTAAAAGGTTATAGCATTCGCGAAGTTTCCACCAACGCGATGCATTAAAAATGTATAAGAGATTATAAATACTTATACGTTTTTAATAATTTAGATGTATCGTAAATTTGGCAGAGCTAACTCTTACAAATTACTACTTATTAGCGATTGGGTTTCATTAATATCACCAGGTAAAAGTAAATTACAAAAAATATTAATTGCTTGAGCACACAAAATATAAAACCAGTTAAATTAGGGAAGATTAATGATCTTGGGTAATCTAGAAATGCAAAAAAATAAATCAGAAATAAATAACAAATTTTCAGATCCAAACTTCATCCTACAGAAGCTAGCCGACTTTTTAAAAGAAGGGGATTTCTCATCTTCTACTGATTTAATTTCAGCATACATTGCCAATAGTCCTAAGTACAAAAATCAAGATGAATTTGCAGAAACAATAGGAACAACAAGACAAACGATGCATCAAATGTTCGCTCATGAGAATGTTTCGTTGAATGTTTTTTTTAGTGCGTTAGAGCAAATTCATAAAGATATTTAGGATTAATATTGTAAATCGTCGAAGTCCCCCGTCTTTTCAATTTTTCAGTATATGAGATATTAAAGCCATCCATTAACAGGAGGTTTTATTATGGATTTAACAGTACTAAGTAAAAAAATTAGCTCTTACAGGACAC